>Ga0180015_1000173_pt1 | contig 19364 bp, 20 predicted proteins | sample KR13_S2_MetaG_FD_116508 | JGI IMG/M metagenome (GOLD analysis project Ga0180015, IMG submission 116508) | Groundwater microbial communities from the Olkiluoto Island deep subsurface site, Finland - KR13_S2_MetaG | ecosystem: Environmental > Aquatic > Deep subsurface > Groundwater | place...
CCCTGCTGCTCGGTGGAGCTGATGCCGGAGAAACGCGAGATCAGAAATTACGACGGGAGGTGCGGTGATGGGTGGGGAAAGTGAGCTGGTGGGTTGGCAATGCGGGACAACTGCCCCCCGACAACGGAAAACCACGCGGCTTGGAGTTCAAATGAGGAGGTCGGCTGACCGGCGTGCGGCAAACGCCAATCAGCCGTGCTGGAAAGGCTCGCATCGTGATAAGATGTTGGCGTTGAAAGCGACAAATGAGGAATGTCGGATTAGTTGTTTCCGCAGCGCGACACGGAGGTGCCTTTGTACGCCGACCTGAATCAAAAGGCCCGAACTGTGCTCGAGCATAACAGCCGGCGGCACGGCGAATACCAGTACTTCGTCTCCGATTACAGGAAGTACCCGTTCCAGTACTACTGGGACTCGTGCATCCAGGCCATCGCCATGAGCCTGTTCGACGGGCGGCGGGCCGAGCAGGAGATGTTCTCCCTGCTCTCGAGGCAGTTCCCCGACGGATGCATGCCCTACATGACGAGTTGGGACCGACCGGGGCTGTTCTGGACGGTTTTCCTGAAGCTTACCAACTGGATAGGTCCGGACGGGCGGGCGAACATGACGACCGCGCCGATGCTCTCCGCCGTCGCGACCTGGGAGATCTACAAGAGGACCGGCAACAAGGCGTTCCTGGAGAAGGTAATCCCCGAGCTCGCCCGCGAGGCGGATTACATGGGCGTGCAGCGGGACCTGCTCGACGACGGCATGGTGGTCATCGTCAACGCGCTGGAGGCCGGTACGAACGAGAGCCCCGTATACGACGAGGTGATAGGCGTCAGCCGCCCGCTGGGGCTCGGCTGGCTGGCCCACCTGGTCTTCTACATCAAGGTCGCCCGCCAGATGCAGCGTTACAAGGCCGTGGGTTACGACCTCGACGCCGTCGCGGACCTGGGTCTCTTCCTGGCCGAGGACATGAACTCGAACGCCATGTTCTGCGCGAGCATGAGGGTGATGGGAGACATACTCGAGGAGGTTGGCGACCGCCAGGCGGCCGAGGTGTACCGGGCCCAGGCGAGAAAGCTCGCGGGGCGCCTGGAGGAGCTGTGCTGGAGCGAAGAGGACGCCTTCTTCTACGCCCGCTACGGGACGAAGAGCTCGCGCAGGCTCTCCCGCGTGAAGACGGCCTCGGGCCTGTTGCCACTCTACACCGGTCTCATAAGCGAGGAGAAGGCGCGCCTGCTGGTGGAGCGCCACTTGGCCAACCCGGGTGAGTTCTGGACCCGGTGGCCGCTCTCGTTCGTCTCCGTCGACGAGCCGTCCCACCGCTCATTCGTGCCGCCGTCCCCGTCCCCGTCACTCTGGCGGGGAGGGACGTGGATGGTCATGAACTGGATGTGCTTCATGGGCCTGCGCGAGTACGGTTACGACGAGCTCGCCGGGCAGCTCGCACGCTCGAGCGCCCAGATGGTGGCGCGCAGCGGGTTCCGCGAGTTCTACAACTCGTTCTCCGGTAAGGGTTACGGGTCGAAGAACGTCGGCATGGCTACGGCCGTCGCGGACATGCTCGAACGGTCGGGTGGTGCCGGGCGCGGCGGCTGACCATAGACCGTTGATCGCGCTCTTCTACCTCGACCCCGCCCTTCCAACGGGGCGACGGGCGTGAAGCATCCGGGTGAAAACAGAACACAGAAAGCACCAGAAGGACATCGCGAACCTCTCAAGTCCTGTGGCGATATTGTGAACGTTACCACGATAATATTCTTGAGGTATTGTTGGGGGACCGCCGATCAAGTCCAGAAAAGTAGACCGGTAAAGATATACGACATGTACTTCGAGGTGGCGAACCTGAGGCTGGGTCGGGGCGGCGAGTAACCGCATGAATAAGGGATATTTCGGGGTTTCAGTGCTGCTGGAAGGCGGGCATGAAAAGGGCCTTTCTTCGTTTATTACTACATAATCTGAAAGACGTGTACTTCGAGTCCTCACATACACAGCCTAAGCAGGTGGCGATAAACCGCTGGAACAAGTACAAATCCGAGTGTTTTTACCTCCGAGGAACAGCCGATAGATAGCGAGAATTCCGTTTTTCGTATTATTTTCGAAGCAAAGACCTTGCGAGCGGTCCCCCTGTGACCTCTAAATACCTCGTAGTCCAGCCATCGACCGAGATGTTTTCATCAACTCGATTCTCTACGTCGAGCTAGCTTGAGCCGTGACAGGGGCAGTACCGGCCTCAGAGTCTCCCCCGATGGGTATGATTGGAGGTATAATTGGTATTATAAGTGTAAGCTGTTTCTGGTGAGCGGATAGTCTCTAACAAGGGCGGTAAACATGAAAACCTTCACAGCATATGTGGAGCAAGATCCCGATACAGGTCTCTACATCGGAGTTGTTCCGGGCATCCCCGGCGCCCACACTCAGGGCTCATCTCTGGATGAACTTCAAGAGAACCTCAAGGAGGTCCTGGAGCTTTGCCTTGAAGAGTTCGAGGGGTCGACTGATGATCTACCCAGGTTCGTTGGTCTCCAGCAAATAGAGGTTGCGGTTTGACGCGCCTGCCCGTTGTCGATTTCAAATCTATGGACAGGCTTTTACGGAAGCTGGGGTTTGCGGCCGTGAGACAGAAAGTCAAGCCCACATAGTTCTGTACTTTCATCCCTTCCAAGACTTGGGTCCTCTTGAGATCTCTCACGGGAGAGATCCTTCATGCTTCCTGACCTGAGTCCGTAGGACGAAGGGAAGGAAGCATGGTCACGGTCGTTATCCGGGCAGGCGTCACCTCCTCTCACCTCAAGCCCCTGTTTTCGGGGCGTGTCTTACCCTTGATCGTTCCGTTCTACTTACTCACGAGGCCTCTGGAGAGTTCCTTCTTGTTGCTCATGTTATTGGTGTTGAAGGACTCTACTCCTGCAGGCTATCCACTTCGGTCATCTCGAGGACGGCTGCCGCCAGTTGGTCGTCGAGAGGTGCCCACTCCTCGAGAAGGCCTATGTCGAGATAACGCCTTTCCGCCCACTCCTCACTTTGCTCCATGGCCAGGGTGGCGATCAGCCTCAACGCCGATGCCTGGTTGGGGAATATCCTTACCACCCGGGTACGCCTCTTTATCTCCTGGTTGAGCCTCTCCACGCAATTGGTGGTCCTTATCCTCTTCCTGTGGGAGGGTGGAAAGCAGAAGCAGGCCAGGGTGTCCACTATCTCCTCATCTATCTTCTCTGCTACCTTCGGCTTCCGCGCCTCCCACTTCCTGACGATCTCGGTTATCCGGTAGTTCAGCGTCTCTATGTCCTGGGAATCGAATATGGCTCGAAGATCGGCGTGCAGCTCTCTCTTCTCGCCCTTTCCCGCGAGACGCAGGACGTTTCTTGTGAAGTGGACCTGGCATCTCTGCCAGCTTGCCCCCTGGAAGTAGCGGTTGACCGCCGCCTTTATCCCCTCGTGGTCATCGCTTATCACCAGCTGTACGCCGGAAAGACCCCTTCTCTTGAGGTCCCTTAAGAGATCAGACCAGGTGGTCTCGTTCTCGGTGTCGGCGATCTTCACGTCCAGGATCTCTCTGTAGCCATCACCGTTTATCCCCATCACAATGAGGACACCCTGGGATATCACCCTTCCGCCCCTTCTCACCTTCTCGTAGCGGGCGTCAACGATGATGTAGGAGTGATCCCCCTCAATGGGGCGGTTTCTCCACTCGGTGACCTTCTCGTCCAGGCCCTTCGCCAGCTTGGACACCTGCTGGCTCGAGAAGCTCCTTCCGCACAGCGTCTCGGTAATGGCAGCCACCTTCCTGGTCGAGACTCCCTGTACGTACATCTCCATCATCGAGAGCGCCAACGCCTTATCAGACCTCTGGTAGCGCTCGAACAGCGTTGTGGAGAACGTCCCATCCCTGTCCTGGGGAATGAGAAGCTCGAGGTCCCCCACCGCTGTAGTGAAGGGACGCGCGCGGTAGCCGCTCCTGTAGCCAAGCCTGTCCTCGTTTCTCTCGTAGGGGCCGGCCCCCAGGTGCTCGCTCATCTCGAACTCGAGTGCGCTCTGAACCATGAACTCGAGCAAGTCCCTGAAGGGGTTGTCCCCGTTTGATGCAAGTATCACCTGCAGTGCCTCGTCCATCGTCATGCTCTTTCTCTTCGCCATCGTTGCCTCCTTGGATAGGTTGTGGTCACCTTTGTCTCGGAGGGCGATGGCTGTGCGATCGAAGATCGCTTTTCGCTCGGGCGTCCCCGCGGACGCCGGTACTACTTGAATCACCTCCTCACGTGGCATACCCTTTTTCTTAGCCATCTGCTCCTCCTCGATAAAGGCGTAGTGACCCCTATCTTGGAGGGCGATGGCTTTTTATGTCAAAATGGCGAGAGCCATAAGGCCTTTTTGCAGAAGTTTATGGGCATAGCCGAGACAGAAGGGAAGCCACGTGTTCTACCGTCACCCGGACGGCAGAACTACAACCGTTCCGAACCACCCCGGAAGAGACCTGGCCCGTCCCCTGGTAAGGGAGATTCTCCGAGAAATTGAGCTTACCGTCGAGCAGTTCCACCGGGAGCTCGAGAAACACTAAGTCCCGTCACCTGCGGTTCTTCAGCGGCGAGAAACAATGGAGAGGCTGGCCTCCATACCCGCGAGCAGCTCAAGGGCAGTGATCCCAACGGTGCGTTTCATAGGAGAACGGTTCGATGACGCCAGGCTACAGGTTCGTGTTTTTCGAGCCATTTTCGAGCAACCCGTGCTAAACCGGTGGAACGCCGGAAGACTGGAACAAAGTGGTCATGCTCAAGAATTCGCTTGTTGATGCGAAATATTGAAGCTGCATCAAAGAAAACCATGCTCACCGCAACCAGACAAAACAATCGGCCGGGTACCATGACATGTACTTCGAGGTGGCCAACCTGCGGCTGGGGCGGGGTGGCTGATGCTACTACGGGATATCGGGAGGGACACCCAGTTCTTCTCTGATATCGCTGAAGTCGAACGCGGGTTGTCCGGCGCGGGTGGCGCGCTCCGATTTATTTTCGAACTGCTTAAGCAGGTCGTTCACCTTGCGTCGGCCGGCTTTGGTCCTTGCCGCCTCGCGCGGCGTCTTACCGTCGAGCGCCCAGTAGAGCTCTCGCATGTCGATCGGCAGAACCTTCTTCCCATCAGCCATCGCGGGTCTCCTCCTCCCGAGACATCGGGTTACCGGCCTCCGGCGTTTACTATATTATTCCAAGTAGATGTTTGATTGGAAAGCTATTACCGGGGAACCGACCGAGGCCAATATCCAAAGGCAAAGGAGAGTGGCTCGCCTAGCCCTCGACCCGCCCGGGAGGTATCCGGCAGGTTGGAGCTCTCTATAGAGGGAGCGGCCGCCGGTACTGCAGCGCAGATTGGACGTCAACGGTTTTCACGTTCGCGAACATGTATGGCCCAAACAGTTTGAGTGAGAAAAGAAAGGGGAAGCAAGTGAACCCGTCGCCACGCTCCAGAATGGCACTGAAGCCCTTCCTGGAAACAGTCAGCGCGTTCTGTGCCAGCAGCTCCAAAGACGAACTGGCTGATGTAGTGATGTCGCTCGCCAGAGGGCTCCATGTTTCCGAGAGGGGCGAGTTCATCGCGAGAATCGAGTCATGCTCTACTGCCCCGGGATCGCCCGGTCATGCTGACGCAGACCTGGTAGAAGTCTTGTTAAACAACATCAAAGCCCTCGAGGAGAGTATCACCGATAGAGCCGAATCGATTGAAGACGGCACCTACTGGGAAACGTACGAGGAATGGAATGGCCCCTATGGATACGAAGAAGAGCCGGATTACATTACTGACGGACAAATTGAACAGTTGGCCGATCTCTTAGCTGGAGCGGACGACCTCTTCGTGAGTGATCGGCTCGACGAGGCCCGAGAAGTGTATCGCGCGATTTTCTTGCTTATCGATGAGATCGAGGACTTCGCCGCTGTCCCGTGGCGAAACGAATCGAAAAGCGAAACGGATATCCGCGAAGCAAGGGCCCGCTACTGCCGTAGCATCTACGAAACACTCGAGGGAGGGGACCTCCTTGACGGCTTGGTGTCGGCCATGGCCCCCGACGCGCGCGTCACCTGCATCGAGGACCTTTCGGGCGAATGCTATCCAATGATTCAAGACGTGATCGACGCGAAGCCCGGTGATATGAAAGACCTTGACTCTTTCCTGCTCTCGTGGAAAGAGGAACTGCTGAAAACGGAGTTGGGTGGTCGGTGGGCGGAGTTGGTGCTCGAGACCGTATTCAGGTTGGAAGGCATGGAGGGCATTGCCGGTCTCGCAAGGACCTGGAAGGACCGACACCCGCGTGGTTTCATCTTCTGGATAAGGCAACTGAAAAAGCAGGGAGCATGGAAAGACGTCAACAAGGTCGGAACGGAAGCGCTTCACGCCCTGCACGAAGGAGGCTTTCGGGAGTGGGTCGCTCTCTCCGTGGTTGAAGCCGGCCGGGCCATGAACGATCCGACCACCGTCTTGCGCGGCAAGCGCGAGCGGTTTTTCTCCAACATCTGCGACCGCAATCTGCTCGATCTCCTTGAAGAAGCCGAAAGACAAAAGGCCAGGGAATTAGAGCTCAGGGCGGCGATAGAGTTCATGCGAAAACGGAACGAAGGAGAAGAGAGGTACGGTGAAAAGGCGCTTTTCCTCAAAGCGTTGTTGGCGGCAGGGGAATTGGGGGATGCTTACGAGGAGGTGAGGCGAGAGAAGAGCATCGGCTGGTCGGGCGGCGAAAGCGGCGCTGGCGTGGTCTTCGGGAGCGTCTTGTCAGTCGCCGCGGGCCACTCCGAGGAGGCGGTGGCGATAAGAACCGTGCTCGAGGAATACGCGGACCGTGAATTCGCCTATTCGATGAGGCTCTCATGGATTGACGACCACGAGCCCGCTGCCGGTTTCTCCAAGGAGATACTGACGGGGTTGAAGCAGGCCGGATGCTCTGAATCAGAGAGAACGAAGTACTTCGACTGGGCGAATAAGATCGGGGAAAACAGAATCGACAGTATCGTATCCAATAAATATCGCAAGGCATATCGGCGCGCCGCCGAGGTCCTGTGTGCCCTGGCCGAAGCCTATGTCGTCATGGGGGTGAAAAACAAGGCCATAGACCTCATAGATGGATTCTGTAGTGAGAAATACCGCCGTCATAGCGCGTTCCGAAAAGAGGTCCGACACGTTATCGGGTCTTCAAGGCTATTGAAGCAAATTCCTTTTCGAGCATAGACGGGCGGAATAGGCGCTGGCCGCGCGGGCGAAGATAGCGGCATATACGACGTGTTTGCCTGTCGAGGAGCGAACATAGAGGATGCCGGGAACTTGCTTCCGCAATGCTCGATGGATGGGGATTCGATACTTCCATCTATTTCGGACAAGATTCATGTAATGGGCCGCGTTATTTCCAGGCTAAGGAGCCGAGAAAATACTTCAAGTCGTTAGAGCATGACACTATAGGTACGGGCGATGATGAACTACGGGAAATCGCTCTCAAGGCCATGAGGTCGGTACGCGTTGGTTGTGTAAGATCAAGGTCGTCTGCGTTCAAACAGCCTTCGACTTTTTCGAGTCATGTTCGAGTATACCGTGCTCAACTCCTGGAACGCCGCTGAAGAGGAATGAAGAGGCGATAGCTAAGAACTCGCTTAACCATGCTGAATATCGGCACTCCATCAAAGAAGACGAAACTCCACGAAACCCCACAAAACACCCCGCAAACCTCTACGACATGTACGACATGTACTTCAAGGTGACCAACGACGAGCTTGCCGATGCGCTCCTGTCAATCGCACGCGACAGGAAGAACCGGCAGAATTGCGTGTGGGACGACCTGGTCACCGCGTGCAGTTGCCCCGACGGGGACAACCCCTCCATGCACATTGCCGCCACTTACTTCCTTCTTGCCGAAGAGTTGCCGAAGAGTTGGACTGGGACCCATTCATTATCTTCAAGCTTCGCGGTCGTGCCAGGGAACAGATCGTAGAATCAACTAGGGACAAGCGCGCCCCTGTTCCCGAAGGCGGCGGAGAGCCGCGCGCCTATGCCGCGGTGGCTCATGGCGACGAGTTCCCTCCACTGGAGGGCCTGGAAGGCTTCTGGTCGTGTGGCTGTCATAGACGGATTCCGTGCCTGGCCGCGACCCCCTGAGGTCCCGTTCGCGGTCCTTGGGAGCCTCGGACCTTCGCCCTTTGCCGCAGGCACACGCGACTTCATCGAACTCCTGGAGCCGGCCTACGAGATCACCACCCGCCGGGCGATGGAGTTAGGGCATGTGAAGTAGACCGCCTCTGCCAAAAGGGAGCTCGCGGCCGTTTCATTCCGTCATCTGGAACTCGATTTTTCGAGCCTCGGTTACGCGCTTGGAGGCGTCGAGGATCTCAAGCGAGAGTAGATTCCCTTCACTGTCATAATCCAGGATGACGCCCGGTTTGTCCTCGTCACTCTCGGCGACTGAGATATCCTCTCTCAGGATGACAGTCAGGGAATCTGTCTTCGGGTCGTAAGAGACTTTCATGGCTCACTCCTCCAATATTTCTCGATTTTGCTCGTTCTATAAGCCGTGACGACCTCTGCCGGAGAGCGGTCTACATCCACGAAGACTCGAATCAGGTAGACTCTTCCTGCGAATTCGATCCTGGACTGCAGCACGTCCCGCCCCACACGGACCTGAAGGCGTTGCCCGGGATTCGCAAGCACTCGCGCCACCAGGGCTTCATCAATACTTCGATGACGCATCTCGACTACGGCGTGCGATGTAACAATGTAGTCCTTAATCGGTTCATTCATATACTCACGCCTTGGCACTGCCAGGAGCATCCTGTCGAGGAGCCGCTTCTCCTCGCTCCCTCAAGGGTATAGCGCGGAGAGGGCGTTGGCAAGACGCTCGTCATTACAGCTGCCAGCACGGCCGCGAAGAGGGGCAGGCGACGGGGGCCCCGAAAGCAGCGCCCCCCGATGGCCCAGACAAGCGAGGCGAGCCCCATTGTCACGAATGAGAGCCACCGGGGCCACGGGTTCTCCCGGCACTCGGGCGGTGCCGCCTCGCGGTCGTTTCCGTTAGTCAGGGTCTCGACGCCCGCCATAATCGTTACCATTCCGCCAGACCGCCTTCGCGCGTTTTACTCCGGGGGGATCTTCAACTCATCGCGAATGCGGTGAAAGTCGTAGGCAACCTTCCCCTGCCTTGCCGTCTTCTCCGCCATGTTCTCCATCTCTTTCAACAACTGGTTCACCAGATGCTTGTGCGGCTCGCTCCTCGCGGCTTGGTGCGGGGTCATTCCATCGAGTGCTGGAAGAGGCGTATCCGGCCAGATCGCGTAGTGCTTCTTGAGGAATTCGGCCTCCAACTCCCTGGCGATGTTCGGGTCTATCCCGCCCGCGCCCTCATCGCCGGCTTCCCCGCCTGTCTCGCCTCCACGCTTCGGCTTCCGTGACTCCCTCCAGGCGTCTTCCAGTAACGTCACCTGGTCCTGTATCTCATCCGCGAGATGGGTGATGTTGTCCCCCAGCAACCGCTCGAGCTCCGCTTTTCCATAATCGAGGCGTTGTACCGACATGGTCGTGAACTTCAACCGGTCTTCGCGTACCTCGACGCTGCCGAAGGAGCGGGCATAGCCGGACCTGTCTATCTCGAACAGCTTGCCATCTTCGGTAGTCCCACTCATGGTAAACGATCCCGCCGCCGTCGGAACCTCCGCCACGAGCGCGTCCCGCATCTCTTCAATAGAAGGCTGGATCGGTCCCGCGTGTTCTCCAGACCTCAGGTCGGCCTCCATCGCCGGACTCATCTCCCAGTCGAAGACGACCTTTCCTTGTGTGCCGGTCGGGCCACCGGACGCCCGCGTGCCGCCTCCCCAACCCTCCGCACCGGGCCCCATGTTCTGAAACGGCTCGCGCTGCTCGAGGGCGGAGACGACAACCGCCGTCTCGCTCACCCGGTAGTGCGCTTCGCAGTGGACCATCTCGTCCCCCTCGGGCGTCAGGATGACCGGCATGTCCGTCCGCATCACCTCCATGCACCTCTCGTGAGAGAAGATGGCAAGTTCGTATCCACGCCTCTCGAGCCAGTGGTCGATCCCGGCCGGACCCCCTCGATCGACCTCCTCGAGCGCTCTCTTCCATCCGAACTCCTCGATGTCCAGGCGGTTCTCCAGCGGGACCGGGAACACTCCTCCGAGAATCTGATAGTGATCGCCGACAAGCCCTACCCTCCCCCCGACCATGTCCCACCTGGCCAGCGAGTGGGTGGCCGACTTCTCGCGCACGTCGAGCACGTCACCGCGGAAGATGTCCTTCAGCTTCATTCCCTCGTCGAAGCGCACTTCGACAGCCTCCCAGACCGAGAACACGCCGGCTCTTGACGCCTCGAGGTACTCGCGCTCCTCGGGGTCCATGTTCTCGCCTCTCCGGGCGAACTCATCCGCGACGGTCTCGCCGCGCTCGTTCTTCAGGCCGAAGAGGTACCAATCGCCGAACACGGAGGCCAGCGAGACCGGCGAGCCTGCCTCCTCATGCTCGTCGAAGTCCTCGAGCCCCGCGGCATCGAGGAACTCGTTGAGCGCCGACATCCTTTCCGCCGAACTCCTGTGCGAGGTGGCGTAACTCATCAAGCGGTCGATCATGTTGTCGAAGGCTGTAGGCGGCCGGTCCCCGCGCATCGCGTGGACCTCACTCCTTGCCTGCTCCACCTTCGGCAGGCAGCACTTCTTGAACTTCTTGCCGCTGCCGCACGGGCAAGGCTCGTTCCTGCCGACGTTTTTATACTCGTCCATCTCACACTCCAGTTCCTCGGTCTCGTATCCTGATATCAGTCCCTCCATTTTCCAGGAAAGCGCCGTCTCGCGTAAGCGTCACTGTGAACCAATGCGCTGACGGTCAACCGCGCGAGTCTCCGCCACGAGCGCCTTCTTTGACGCGAGGCCCCGGCGAAGATCGCACGCGGGTCAGAGCTCGTAGAACGAGTCCTTGCCCAAATGCCTGCAGAACCTGTTCGCAACACTTTCGATGCGATCGGGACCGCCGACGAACATCCAGTCCATGGCGCCCGAGAAGCACATGCGCTCGGCCATGAACGTCCTCGCCACCGGGTCGTCCAGGACGAACCGCATGTGAGGCGTGTAGCCCTGCAGATCTCGGAGTATCTCGGAGGGCTCTCCCCCGAAGGGGGCGCGAAACATCTCGTCGACGTTCGGCCCATCAGGTGATTCGAGCGCAATGAGGCCCGCCTGATCGAGAAGCCCGGAGACAAAGGTCTCGTCGAGGTCCGCGAGGAATACCGTAACGGCGTCGCCCCTGACCTCGACGATGCAGTCCTCGATCCCGGCCGCCTTCACCGCGGATTCCACGATCAACCGCTCTCTCTCGGTGATGATCTCCTCGGGTATCTTCCGCAGCTGCACCTGACCATCCGGGCGCTCATGTATCTCGTAGCCGTCCGGAATCTCGTGAACGAGTTGTCCGTCTTCGTTTCTCGAGAAGAAGTGGGACGTGCTTCCGGGGTCGGTCTCTCTCGAGTGCAGAAAGTAGAGATCACCCAATCGATTCGTGTGGGTGACGGGCGTGAGCGCCGCCGCGGCCTCCCTGTCGCTCATCAGCAACTCGTACGCCTCCTCGTCTTTCAGGTAGGCGGACTTCCACCTCAGGTAGGAATCGTCGAAATGGACGGCCGAGGGATCGAAGTACTCCGGGTTGAACGTCCCGCCGACCCAGTGGAGCATCTCCTCGTGCTCCTCGTCGGTCGGGTCGGCGATGACTCTGAGGAATTCAGCGTACCCGCTCACGCCGCCGCAGTCCTCGGGGGGGCAGGCCCTCGCGCCCGCGGTGCACACGGGGTACTCGGTTTCGCGGCTCGGCGGCAGGACCGCCTCCAGCGTCACCTCGTGGAGCCACGAGTCGCCGAAATCGTACATGTACTCGACCGGCTCATCGCCGAAGTAGTCCGGGATCGGAACCAGGTAGTCAGCGAGCGCCTTCCGGTCCTCGATGGAGCCTTCTTCCGGAAAGCCCAGGACCTGCTCCCCGCCCGTGAGCGGGTCACGTACGCGGAACTCGTGCGGGTGGCAATCGAGCCAACCCATGGCGTCCTGGATGGCCACGTGGAGGTCCCAGAACGAGTAGAACCCAGGGACCTGTATCCTCCTCCATATGGTAGGCCTGATGTCCTTGAGGACGATCATGAACTGGTAGGCGTCCGCGTCCGGCCGCCCGGATCCCCAGAATTGGGCCCTCACCTCCAGCGGCTCCCCCAGACCGGACTTCTTCCGGAAAGCGTCCTCCGGCATCGGCGGCGCGGGATCGCCCTCCCACGCTCCGCGCGCGATCGATTCGAGCCCCGGGCGTAGCTCCACCGGCACGACGGCCACTTTTTCCCTCCCCCACTCGGAGGCGGCCATTCCCTTGAAGACGAGCCCGCGCAGCCTGAGCAGGCCGAGCGCCGTCGTGGGGAGCTCGCCTTTGTTCCAGTGATAGGAGAAGTCGTCGTCCGCGCCGGAAGGTTTCTATATTGCGAGTTACGACCAGGCAGGCAATCAGGAGAATGGGGCTCAAATGAGTTACACTCAGCGTGCCGGTTGCCATGACATGAAATTGCGGGACGGGTGGCGCTGAAATGAACCAATCCAACGGTGGTCGGGACTAAGAGGTCATCCGGCTGAGGCGGCTCGTCAAGCAACTGATGGAGAACCAGGACCGCCTCGCGAGGGAGATTCGCGACCTGAAGAGACAGATCGGCTCCCGCGATTCCACTGCCGTGCCGCTGGTCGCCGAGCCGACAACTCCTTTCACCGTTCGCGAGCACTCTGACACGGTCCCTTCTCTGGAGAAAGAACCGGAGGATCCGGCGCTCTTCCGCTCGCTGTTTCGGGGCCGCGAAGACGTGTTCGCCCGGATGTGGAAGAACGCGAAGGGACGGACCGGTTACAGTCCCGCCTGCGGCAACGAGTGGGTCGAGGGGTTGTGCCGGAAGCGAGGGCGGGAGGTGAGATGCGCCGATTGCCCGAATCGCGACTTCAGCATGTTGACCGACGAGGTGATAGTAGACCACCTGGGCGGGCGGCACGTGGTCGGGGTCTATCCGCTCCTTCCCTCAGGCGATTGCTTCTTCCTCGCCGTCGACTTCGATGGGGCGGGGTGGCTGAAGAGCGCTTGAGTGAGCTAAACAATGGGCTTCCGTAGAGCTGGGTGCCAGGCAGTCCGGAGGTGGGCAGGTCCGCGTCCTTGAGAAAGAAGTACGCACGGGGAATTTCTCGCTACTCCTCAGAACCAATCGTAGTTGTATTCCTGAATCCACTCGTAGAGATCATCACCCTCCGACTCGGAGTATGTCTTGAGGCGCAGGTTGCGACAAATACTCCCGGCGGTGCGACCCGTCTGAAGGCCCCGGATGCTTCGGCATAATGATGCGGAAAACCGTTGTTGGGACTTGTGCAGGATAAATGACGTTATCAACCCGTTCCCCCGATTCTCTGTCGCAGCCTTCGTTCGCATATAATTAGCCTTCGGTCCTTTCCATGAACCAGTCGAGAAATTCCTTAGTGGTCATCACGGGAATAGGAAACCGGGCAACCACCTTTTCCGTAACAACATGCTTGCGGTCTAAGGACACCAAGATATCAGCCTTGCCCTTCATTGCTCCAGCCAGTACGTGACAATCGTCCTCGTGCGTCAGGTCTGACCAGCGCGCACCCTCTTCGTCCGTGGCATCTTCGACGATTGTGGGGGAGACATTGGAGAACAGTTTCAGGAAATCACGTAATTCATCGTCGCCGTACTTCTTGCCGAGGGCTTTCACCGTCTGAACCACTATGCGCTTAGTCGCAAGTATCTCGATATGTCCTTCTTTCGCCAGGGCAAGTATGAATCTGGATCCCCCGATCCGAGAGAGGGTCCCCGCCACCCAACAACAGGCATCCAGGAAAACCTTCTGCTTCGTCCTCATAAACCAAGAATCTTCCCAAGCCGTTCAGCCATGTCTGAGGGGATTCGATCCTCATCGAGGAACGCAGCGATTTCCTCGCTTGAATAGTCGCGGAGCTTCACTCCCTTTTCTGTCCCCGGGCTAATCTGTGCGGACCTGTTGCTATCCAGAAACGCCTCGACATCTTCCGGTCTCACTCTGATAAGCCGGCCTGCTTTATAGGCCCTGAGTTGACCATTCCGTACCCAGTTCCTTACGGCCCCGGGAGTTACAGACAAGATGTCCGCCACCTCCTTGGGGCTTAGTAGTGCTTTAACCATGAGATCACTCCTCTCTCTCGTCAAGGATAGCACTAATGTAGTTCTACGTCAAATATGTAGCGCTATATATTAGAACGTTATGCATATATACTAACGTCATGTAGACATCGGGATGCGGTGGCATGTCTCGCTTACGCTCTTAAGTTCAGAGGCGAGTTTCAGCATCCAGAGCTTGCCGTTTTCTACATTTTCATTAGCGCCAAACACAACCTGCCCGGAGAACGTCAGACACTCATGCTTCCAGCGCTTCGCCCTACGGGCTCCGCTTGAGGAAGCATGACAGACTGCATCATAGGGCCCCCTTTCCCCACCTCACGCAACGTTCGCTAAAGCATTTCCTGACCCGAGGAATCAGCTCTTCTTCGACCTGCCCCCGCGCCGGAGCTTCGTCAGTTCGACCTCGAGGGCGACCCACCTTGCCGTGAGCTCTCTGAACTTCCGGTAGTTCTCGAGCTCACGCCTGACCTGAGCGACGTCACCCGGCCTGACGTACCTGGTGTGCCCGCGTCCGGCGTGGCTGTAGCTCAACTGCCAGTACTCCTCTCCCCGCGAGCGCTTCTGCCTGGAAAGGGAACCGGGATGCATGCGCCCGAGTTTGGAAAGTCTCTTCTTTGTCCGGGATATCTCTGCTTCGATCTCAGCTTGACTCCTGCTCATAGTTGTATCATAGTAGAGATACAAGGGGCTGTCAACGGATGTTTCTTAAGCAGGGAGGAGGAAGTCTTTTGGACAGCGACATCCGCGCACTGCTCGAGGGCATGAGCATGAGCCAGGCGGGACACCTGCCGGCGGTGGCCGCTTTCCTGAGGAGGATAGACCTCGCCGGGGCGGTGAACGCGGCCGTCCCGAGCGAGATGGAAGTGGACATCGGCACATACATGCCTCAGAAGAAGTCTCCGCCAGGCTGATTCACATCCGGTTCTTTACTGTGAGGGATACGATGTTCCCCTGGCTTCAATACATGCTGATGGAAGCTTCCTCGGAAAGGTCCGGAAGTCTGTTGATCTTGACCTTCGCGTCAGAGACGGTGTAGAGGCTGTCTCCTATATAGAGGCTTCTCTTTACAGCTTCGGAGGAACCGTAGTAGTAATCCGTCTCAGCGAGCTCCGACGCGGAACCGGCATGGGTGATTCTTCCCTTGAGATTGAAACCGCCACCAAGAGAGACGTCGTAGACGTAAGCCCCCTGGAAGGTGGGCTCGCCGTAGTCATTGTCCTGCCTGTCCGGGGAGGTCTTCTGTTCGGGGGTCAGTTCCGCCAGAAGAACCGGCAGGACAAGCAGGTTCTTTTCCCTGTCGAACAGAAACGCCTTGTGGTCGTGCAGGGCATAGGAATCCGTACCACGATCGCCGATCGCCGTCTTGTACATCTCCCGAGGGTTGGCGACATCGGTGACGTCGAAGATCGCCATCTTGATTCCCTGGTACCAGGCGAAATCTCCCTCGGCGGATTCGGCCGCGACCGCGTCCTTTCCGAGGCCGATTATGTGATTTTCATCGTAGGGGTGCAGGTAGTCTGAGTAGCCCGGGATCTTCAATGCTCCCAGGACCCTCGGGCTCGCCGGGTCCGACAGATCTAATACGAACAGCGGGTCGACCTTCTTGAACGTGACCAGGTAGGCCCTGTCTCCCATGAATCGAGCGGAGTATATGCTCTCTCCGGGTGCAAGGCCCTCGAGCCTGCCGGTCATCTTCATGTCGGGGTCGAGAATGTAAACGTTGTTGCTGGAATCGGAACCTCCGCGGCTCAGATGACCGCGAGTGGTGGCGATACGAAAGTACCCATCAGCCTCGTCCATTGAGAACTGGTTAAGGACCGTACCGGGAACTGCCGCTGCGACGAGAAACCTGGTACTCGCCCCGTCGAACCCGAACTTATAGACTGTTGTGCTGCTTTCTGTAGGTCCTTCGAAGAACTCTTCGTGTTGGGGATATGACCAATCCGTACTGGCCACATACAGGTTCTCGGGGGAAGCGTAGACGTCTTCCGACTGTCCGGCTATCACCCTCTTGCCCAGGTCGCCCGCATTGCCGTCCATGGACAGGGAAAGGACGGTTAAGAAAGAGGAACAACGCTCGGCATTGGTGTACTCGACATCCCTCCAGTCACAGACCGGCGTAAACTCCTCCTGTCCGTCACCGGGCTCGACGTCACGAAAATCGGGGATGATGTCCTCAGGCTGAACGTTCTTTCTGTGAACGTAATAAGGATAGGTTGTCAATACGACGTGGACATCATCCTCGATTCTGCGGGATGTTGAATAGGACCCCTCGTATTCGACGGTCCTTACAAGCCGCGGATCCTCTTTGTCCTTGACGTCAAAGACCTTCACGAAAGTCACATTGCCTTCCGGGGGGCGGACATCCTGCGCGTAGTCTATGTGTGTACCGTAGACCGAGCCGATCACCACCAGCCTGTCACCCTTCAAAAACATCTCTGCGGGACTACAGTACTCGTCGAACTTGATCGTGGAAATGACCCTGGCCTCCCCGGGTGGATATGCGGCCAGGATAACCACGGAGTTATTTGAAATAGTGTAGATGAACTCTCCGTCGTTCTTCACTATGTCCGCCTCGTCTACCCCGGAGACCTGGACGTTCGTGGTGGAGTGTTCGATGCCGCTTTCCGACTTCGAGGCCCCATCTGCCGGGGTGTATGACAACATATTCTCTTCAAACCCGCCGCATATCTCCCGCCCGCTCTTGAACGCGTCAATAAAGGCCTCGGGTGACTCAAACCTGCCCAGGGCTTTCAACGGGAGAGTGTCAGTGTTGGCATAGACCTTGAATAAAACGATTGCTCCGGAACATGCTCCGCTCACAAGAACGATAATAATGAGTATCAGTATCGGCCTTTTCATAGCTACCTCATTTCTTCGATAATCTTTATTTATGCTATTTCGTTAGACGTCCGCGTAGAAACATGAGTTCAGGCATGTGCCTTTTCCGCCGCGAGTGGCACAACCTCTTCGCGCGTTCCCGCCAGATAAAGGGAAACACCGTTCCCAGGGGTTACTGACTCCAAGAATATTTCACGCTGACCATGACCTGGCGCAGCGAAAGGCGTATGCGTACTGTGCTTCGAGACTTATGCGGGCGTTTCAACACATCTGACTAATGTGGCTATAGCTATCCTGGGAGCATCCCAATCGCGTATAGATACTTGGAGATCACGCCTTCTTAGACATACTCTCATAACAATAGTTGACATCTTCTGGTCCTCTATATATCATACTAATATGATGACAAAGTAATACTAAGGAGTGCGAACAGTATGACACGGACAACGGTGATCCTGGATGACGAGCTTCTAGGCGCGGCCAAGAGAATAACAGGAGAAAAGAAAACAAGTCGGGTCCTCAACAGGGCGCTGGAAGACATGGTGAGGAGAGCGAAGATAAAAAAGCTACTGGCCTTGAAGGACTCGGACCTAATCGAGCTCAGTAACGAGGAAATTGAGGAACTGGACCAACCGTGAGCGACCTCGTGCTCATAGATACTTCCGCCTGGATACGTTTCTTCAGGACGGGGGAAGAGAACCGGAGGGCAACGGACGAAGTGGAGCGCCTGATGGAGAGTGATCGTGCCTGCTACACCGAACCGGTGTATGTGGAGCTCGCGATAGGCGCAAGGTCACAAGACGAACTCAGGGACGGCTTTGTAGCCCTCCATCTGCTCAACGCGGGAGAGTCCGAGTGGCGGTGGGCCTGGGAGACTGCTTTCAAACTGAGAGAGAAAGGTCTATATGCCGGCGCCACTGACCTGGTCATTGCCGGAGCGGCTGTGTCGAGAGGTGTCAGGGGTTTTCACCACGATAAGCATTTCCTCTGGATAGCGGAAGTATCGGCCCTCGAGGAGTACAGTTACCAGGCATAGCGTCCCGCGCGGATCTGATTCGCTCTCATCTCGAATTACCTGCACTCCTTATTGGAGACTACGGGTCTTCAAGGCTATCACAGCAGATTTCTCTTCGAGTATAGACGGGCGGAATAGGCGCTGGCCGCGCTGGCGAAGATGACGGGCACTCCATCAAAGAAGACCAACCTCGATAAAACCACTGAAAACAAGCAGGCGATCAATACGACAGGTACTAAGGGGTGGCGAACCCGCGGCTGGGGCGGAGTAGCTGAAGGGGAGTTCTCGCTGTCGCACGAATAATGAGGCAAAGGAATCAGGAGAAAAAGAGATGATGAACGGAATTGGAGGCACTGCTGATAGGACCTCACGGGTAACTGTTGTGCTGGTCCTGGCCGTGATAGCGGCAATACTGCTATCTCTTATGATTGGCTGCGGGGATACCGATAGCGATACGGCGGATAAGGAGAGTAAGCTCGAGTGGATGGAGACCGAGATATTCTTCGGAAGGAACACCACCGGCGGCGGCGAGGTCTCCGAGGAAAACTTCGCTAAGTTTCTCGAGGATGTAGTGACCGGGGAGTTCCCCGCGGGCCTTACGGTCTTCGACTCCTACGGCCAGATGAAAGACGACGCGGGGGCCATCCGGAAACAGGCGACAAAGGTCGTTTTACTGGTTCACGAAAAGAGCGCCGAGAACGATGAGGCAATTATGAGGGTCATCGACTCCTACAGGGAGATGTTCGACCAGCCGCAGGTCATGCGGACCACCACCCCGATTGATGTCGAGTTCTTCCAGATTGGTACTACGTCGTCGGCAAAGCCCACAAGGGAAGAGGTAGTCGAGTTCGTCGATGAAGCGGTTGAATACGCGAAGAAGAACGGGAAAGAAAAGGCCCTGGCGGAGTTCACCGACCAGGCCGGAGAGTTCAAGCGCGGCGAGCTCTACATATACGCATACGATTTCTCGGGCAACGTGCTTGCTCACGGGGGCGACCCCATCCTGGTGGATCAGAACCTCATTGACCACGAGGACCCCAATGGGGTCAAGGTCATCCAGGAGCTTGTCGAGATAGCCCAGAACAACGGAAGCGGCTGGCTTTGTGCCCCGTTCCATAGATACGGTTAAGCACCGAGAGCGTCGAAGCGCCGCACCGGCAAGGCGCGCGACTCAGTGCCCCGTTCCATGGATACGGTTCAGCACCGAGAGCGTCGAAGCGCCGCTCCGGCAAGGCGCGCGACCGAGACGTACTTCTGTAGTACTTCGAGGGAGCGGAACGCAGCCGGAGTGGATGCAGCGGCGTTCGAA
>Ga0180015_1000180_pt1 | contig 18850 bp, 13 predicted proteins | sample KR13_S2_MetaG_FD_116508 | JGI IMG/M metagenome (GOLD analysis project Ga0180015, IMG submission 116508) | Groundwater microbial communities from the Olkiluoto Island deep subsurface site, Finland - KR13_S2_MetaG | ecosystem: Environmental > Aquatic > Deep subsurface > Groundwater | place...
AGCAGTACACCAGGGCTCTCGGGCTGACTGAAGCCCTGCTGCTCGGTGGAGCTGATGCCGGAGAAACGCGAGATCAGAAATTACGACGGGAGGTGCGGTGATGGGTGGGGAAAGTGAGTTGTTGAGATTCTGCTTTTTCATTTACACCATCCCTTGATATAGGCGTTATGTTATATTAACAGATGTGGCATAGTATTACTATTGTTCTATATGTTAACAAGTGTTACAATTCTGAAGGAGGTTGCTTGACCTTAGTAATAATCTACGATACATAACTGAATGCAACTGTGGAATTGCAATATATAGCTTAATGGAGGGAATAGTCCACGTTATTTAAAACCCAGAAATCTACCCGTTCTAAGGGCAGAAAACAGAGTTTACTATTAACTAATATTCCACAGTGAGAATTACACAAATGAATTGATATGATATATAATACAATAAGAATATTATATAATGACACAGAAGGGGAGGTTGAAATGTTACCTGGTGGTCTGGGTGTAGGTGCGTTTGTCAGAGAGGCTCGAAAGAAAAAAAACTGGACAATAAGTGATTTATCGAAACACTCAACGGTATCAACATGCACAATTAGTAATATTGAGACAGGTGCACGACGAAACCCCCGTGAGCAAACAATAAGAAAGCTCATGGAAACTCTCGAAATTGATGAACAGACAATCGAGAAACGCCTTGCTGAACAGCGCCCGAAGGGAGTTTCATCGATGCAGGAATTGTACGGCGTGTTGTGGTCAATGGGTTTATCGTCTAACGCAGTGGAACATATTGCCAAGACAGTACAGCTCTGGAAACGAGTTGAAAAAAGGTGACTTTCACTACCACGACGTGCACTAAGACGCCATGTCACCATGCAGGAGTAGAATGACAGAAACAAACTGACTGTAAGGGAGAGGACATAATGGCAAATGTCACCTACAAGACTGGAGCTGGCGGAAAAAAGCTCTGGTACGCACGCTACCGCACGCCCGACGGCAAGGATAAGTGGGAGGCTCCCAAAGGCCGCCCAACGAAAAAGAACGCCGAGGAACTACTAACGCTTCGATTGCGAGAGATTGAGGATGGCATCTACGGAAAATATCTCGACGTAACCCTGGGTGTTTTCATCAAGAGATATAAGGAGGACTACCTCTCACTCAAGAGGCCGTCTACACAGGAAGATTACGAGTATGTTATCAAGAATCACATCATAAAATTCTTTGGGGAAGAGGGACCTCTGAAAAGTATCGACGCTGCCTTGTGTCAAGAGTTTGTGACTTGGATGCGGAAACCGAAAAAGAACAAGAAAGGAAAACAAAAAACGCTGTCAGCTCGAACCATCAACAAAACCATCACCGTTCTTCGGGGGATACTCAAGAGGGCCGTCTTGTGGCATTATCTCAAGGACAACCCCGCCACTTATGTTGACCGTCCACAGGAGGTCAAAGAAGAGATGATAATCCCCACACCCGAAGAACTTCAATGTCTCCTTGATGCTGTGGACCCTCGATACCGAGCGCTCTATGAAACAGCCGCTAGGACTGGCATGAGGGAGGGAGAAATCTTCGCTTTGAGATGGAAGGACGTTGACCTCTCGAACGGGGTCATACATGTTCGTAGGACTTGGCGGGAAACCACTGGGTACGGGGAGCCAAAGACCAAACGGGGCAGAAGAGACATTGACATATCACAAGCGTTGGTGACGATACTCCAGCGTCACAAGGCCGAGAGCGAGTATAAGGGCAGCGATGACCTTGTGTTCTACACAAAGAACCAGACGACAAAAGAGCAGGTTCCCCTCCGCCGACAAAATCTACTGCGGAGGGTACACTATCCTGCAATTGAGAGAGCTGGAATTCCACGTGTACGGTTCCATGACCTGCGGCATTTTTACGGTTCGCATCTGCTACATCAGTCTCAAGATGCGGCTTACGTCGCCCGCCAGATAGGTCACAGCCAGCCTTCGACCACGATGAATATGTATTCTCATCCTGTTTCCCAAAGGTGTGTTGTTGAGAAGCTGGATGAGGTCATTTCAGCGGGGAAAGAAGAGGTCGGGGAGCCCGGCATAGTCGTCCCCCTGCGCAAACGAAATTCTCGGTCGTAGAAGATTCGTAGAAGATTCCGCTTTGTGTTCCTCCCGGCAGATTCTAACGATTGTTGTTTTATGCTTTCATCACGCGGAATAATGATGGTGAGCCAGGGAGGAATCGAACCTCCGACACCCGGATTAAAAGTCCGGTGCTCTGCCAACTGAGCTACTGGCCCACAATGCTTATTATAGCCATACGGCTGTGACTGTTTGACCGTTGGAGTTTAGCACCGGTTCCCTGGCTGTTCAAGAAGAGGATTCGCTTTGGGACTCCGGGGCGCGCGGCGATGCCTGGATGGCCCCATCCTGCGGGTGGTTTCATTGATACTGGTGGCTGTAGTGGGCTTCTACGCCGTCGAGAAAGGGAGCCGGATCGTCGGCCTAGAACGGTTGTTCGGGTTCGCCATGGCGATATTCGCAATCGTCAAGTTGCTGGCTTTCCGCGAGGAGACTCAAGCAGACGGGTGCGGTGGCTCAAGTGAAGCAGACTATTTGCCGATTCAGTAATAATGGAGGCATGAAAGGCGGCGAGGTTTAGGGTTGAGTGAAGACCAGTCTGAAAACGAAGAGGAAGTAACATTTGTCGGCATGCCCGGCGGGGGCCGAAAGCGGAACGACACTGTCGTAATGGGGGCGGTCCAGCGAAGGCTGGAGGCCATGTACCCGTACATGAAAGGCCACTGGCAGAGGATCGCTTTCGAGTCGGCTTCCCTGGGTGAGGAGCTTGACATGAGCCAGGAGGCCCTGGAGCAGCTCCGGATGTGCGCCTACCTGATGGATATCGGAATGATCGACGAGTCCATCCACGTGTTGATAGCGAACTGCAGCGAAACCGGCGTCGATTACATGCAGAACCCCGACGTTCGCCGGACCGTCGAGAGGCACCCTGTCATGGGAGCCCGAAAGCTGGAGGAACTGGGATTTCCCAGGCCGATAATCCTCGCGGTCAGGCATCACCACGAGTGGTACAACGGCTGGGGATACCCCGACGGCCTCTCCGGCGTGGCAATACCGCTGCTTGCGCGGCTGCTGGCGGTCGCTGACGCTTTCGTGTCCATCACCTCGGACCGTCCGTTTCGCCAGGGAGGCACCCCGGCGGAGGCGCTCGAGGAGATAATCGGTTACGCGGGAGTGCAGTTCGACCCATGGGCGGTGCCGGCCCTCGAGAAGATAGTCACCCAGAAGACGCATGCGACCGAGTCGTTGATAGACAAGACGCTGGACCTAGCGTTAGAGGACTTCGAGAGCTAAGCACCCCGCTCCATAGATACGCTGGCATTCGAACACCGCTGCATCCACTCCGGCTGCGTTCCGCTCCCTCTACGTACTACAGAAGTACGTCTCGGTCGCGCGCCTTGCCGGAGCGGCGCTTCGACGCTCTCGGTGCGTAACCGTATTCATAGAACGAGGCACTAAGCACCCCGTAGTGCCGGCGAGTTGCCGGCATCCATTGCCGTTCCTCAGAATGACGACAAACGCGCCATCTCTGATTGACGCTTCCCAGGCGTCCGCCTCTCGGAAGAGAGAGGTCTTACATCACCTCCACGTCCGTTTTTCCTCTCCGTGGAACTCACGGCGAGCTATCTGTATCTGTCGGCGTTAATCTTGGTTTTCGACTAACGCCTGATCACTATCCATACTGTACCACCACCCTGTGACATGCTTTCCTGGACTCGCCGTACCCGGTGGTGTCTTCATTGACCAGTATGGTTCCGGTCTCAAGCTGTTCTGCTCGGGCCGGCAGGATCCCTTTGGTGATGCCGGCGAAGAGCGGTCCTCTGGGATACGCCGTTTTTCGTCGCCCGCTCTTGTCGTTTCATTGTATGTACTGTCAAGTATATACACATATGGCATCATATCAGTGAACTGCTGGTTGCCCCACCAAAAGCAGTTTGCGTACTTTCGCTCCTTGTCGTATCGTATCTGCCAATGTGCCCGCAGGTGGGCGTAAGAGTACTGGTAATGTGTTTCGTTGAGAGAGGAGAGTCGATGTTTAACGGGATCTTTCATATCCGCAAGCCGGAGAATGAACCGGTGCTTGCGTACGCTCCGGGCAGCAGTGAGCGGGCGGAGTTGAAGGCCAGGCTGAAAGAGATGCTCGCTAACCCGGTCGAGGTGCCGTGCATGATCGCCGGCCGTGAGGTCACCACCGGCGACCTGGTGGAGATGAAGGCCCCGCACAACCACAGGCAGATCCTTGGCCGCTACCACCGCGCGGGCGTAGGCGAGGCGGAGATGGCGATCGACGCCGCCAACGAGGCGAAGGTAGCCTGGAGCGAGATGCAGTGGTCCTCCAGGGCAACGGTGCTCCTCAAGGCGGCGGAGCTGCTTTCCGGCAAGTACCGCCAGACGCTGAACGCTGCGACTATGCTGTGCATGAGCAAGACCTGCTACCAGGCGGAGATCGACTCGGCGTGCGAGCTGATCGATTTCTGGCGCTTCAACCCTTACTTCATGACCGAGCTGTACGACGACCAGCCGATATCCACCGGGAGCTTCCTCAACTACATGGAGCACCGCCCCCTGGAGGGGTTCGTGTTGGCCATCTCCCCGTTCAACTTCACCTCGATTGCGGGCAACCTGCCAACCGCGCCTGCGTTGATGGGGAACGCGGTGGTCTGGAAGCCGTCCTCCACCGCGGTGCTGCCCGCCTACTACATCATGAAGATACTGAGGGAGGCGGGTATGCCGGACGGCGTCTTGAATATGCTGCCGGGACCGGGACCGGTCATCGCACCGCCCGTTCTCAACCACCTGGACCTGGGAGGAGTGCACTTTACCGGCTCCACCTACGTGTTCTCCACGATATGGCTTGCCATCGGCTCGGATATACGGAAGTACTACTCCTATCCACGTATAGTGGGCGAGACCGGCGGAAAGGACTTCATATTCGCTCACACGTCGACCGACCCGGACATACTGGTTGCCGCTATCGCGCGCGGCGCCTTTGAGTACCAGGGACAGAAGTGCTCGGCGCCCAGCCGGGCCTACATCCCCGACAGCATCTGGCCCCGGATCAAGGAACAACTGCTGGATGAGATCTCGACGATGAAGGTCGGTGATGTTTGTGATTTCGGCAACTTCATTAACGCGGTGATCGACAGGAAGGCGTTTGACAAGATAGTCGGCTACATCGAGTTTGCCAGGGAGGACCCCGACATGGAAATCGTGTGCGGTGGGACGTACGACGACTCCGAGGGGTACTTCATCCAGCCCACTGTCGTCCTGTCTCGGGATCCGCGCTCCAAACTGATGAGCGAGGAGATCTTCGGGCCGGTGATAACTGTTCATGTCTATCCCGAGAAGCGGTACGAGGAGATGCTGGGGATATGCAACACCACGAGCCCCTACGCGCTCACCGGTGCCATCTTCGCCCAGGACCGCTTCGCGATAGTGCAGGCGTCGAAAGCGCTTCGCGGTGCGGCGGGGAATTTCTACATCAACGACAAGCCGACCGGTGCGGTAGTGGGGCAGCAGCCGTTCGGTGGGTCGCGGGCGTCGGGGACCAACGACAAGGCGGGAAGTCGGCTCAACCTCGAGCGATGGAACTCACCACGAGCCATAAAGGAGACGTTCCTGCCGCCGACGGATTACCGCTACCCGTTCCTCGAGGACGAGTAGGCGAGCACCTCGGGAGTGGAATCTCCTCGTAGCGCCGGCATCTTGCCGGCATTTCCCAAGCCCACTTGAGCCGCGTCTTCAGGCGTGGTCTGGGATGCGAACTAAAGTGCGAACTAAAGTGTGAGGGGGAAACACCCTATAGCTTGAACTCCACGGTCTCGCCCTCCTTGAGCTCTACTATTGAGTCACCGACCTCGATAAGAATCGGCTGCGCGCTCCCGGACAGGGTTTCCACCTTCAGGGCGTCGTTACTGAACTCCAGCTCGAGCCAGTGCCCGCGATAGCGGACATGCATGCTCAACCCGTCCAGCTCCTCAGGGAACATCGGGTTGAACCTGAGCTCGTTGCCCCGGCATTCCATTCCGGTGTAGCCTCGTTGTAACAGGTCAACACAGCCGGCCATTGCCCCGAGATGGATGCCCTCGGCGGTGGTTCCTACCTGGATATCCACGAAGTCGGTCAGCAGGGCCACGTTGAAAAGCTCCCAGGAGCGGCCTCTGTCCAGGCGGGCGGCAACCCAGGAGTGAATGATCCAGCTAAGGGATGAGCCGTTAGAGGTTCGCTTCAGGTAGTAGTCGATGTTCTTCGGTATCATCTCGGGATAAAACTCGTAACCGAGTTGTCCAAACATCTCGGCCAGTTCCTCGAACGAGAAGAGGTAGAAGAGCATCAGGACGTCTGCCTGCTTGGACACCTTGTAGCGGTTGGGGCTGTCCCCTTCCGCCTCCAGGATACGGTCCAGGCGCTGGATGTTGTGGTACTTCTCGTGGTAACCATCCCAGTCGAACTCCTTCAGCCGGTCATAGCCCTCAAACTGGCTGATGATGCCGTCACCTTGAAAAACGATCCGCAGCTTGCGGCTGATCTCTTTCCACCTGTCTATCTCTACGTCCTCGATCGCAAGCCGCTCACAGAGGTCCCTCAGCTGTTCCTTTGACAGAAGATCGAACAGCTCGAGCGCCCTGTTCATGACGAAGACGACCATGATGTTGGTGTAAGCGTTATTGTCGAGTCCCGGGCTCTGTGCGCCGGGGTAGCTGTCGTGATACTCGTCCGGCCCCATGACCCCCAGGATCTCGTACCTGTCGAGCTCCTGGTTAAACTCGGCGATGGACGCCCAGAAACGGGCTATCTCCAGAATCATCTCGGCCCCGTACCAGGCCAGGAACTCAAGGTCGCCGGTGACCTGATAATGCTGCCATATATTGAAGACGATGGCCGCGTTGATGTGGCGCTGAAGCTGGGAGTTGTCCGGGAGCCAGTTGCCCGACTTGGGGTTGAGATGGACCTGCTGGGTTTCCTCCCTGCCGTTGCTGCCGCTTTGCCACGGGTACATGGCCCCCTTGTAGCCGAGCCGGTTGGCCGCTTCCCTGGCCTCCCCCAGACGCCGGTAACGGTACATCAGCAGGCCCCTGGTGATCTGTGGGGTCCGGTAGTTGAGGAACGGGAAGATTATCAGCTCGTCCCAGAAGATATGCCCGCGATAGGCCTCGCCGGACCAACCCCGGGAAGGCATCCCCACGTCGATGTCCAGGGAGTGCACGGAGGCGCTCTGCAACAGGTGGAAGCTGTACAGGCGGAGGATTCTCTGGACGTGACGCTGTTCCGGCGGCATGCCCAGCCGCAGTTCAAACTTGAACCTGTGCCACAGGTGGCTCCAGGCCAGGGCGTGGGTCTTCAGCAGCCCCTTGAACCTTGCCGCCTCTAACACCGCTTTCTCCGCCTCCTGCTTGCACTCGGTGATAGCGGTGTCCCTGGACGTAAACAACGCGACCGTTTTCTCGATGGTCACCTGGACCCCTTCGGCGAGCTCGAGCGTAAGGTGCTGGGCGATGTAGCCATCTCGCTGGTCGAGCCGCCGCTCGATTGTCAGGGACTCTCCGTTCTTGATGACCTCCGTCCTGGCGGCCTGGGCTATGTACACCTTCGACTGGCTGGTGCACACCTCTAACAGAACCGTGTTGTCAGTGACCCGCCGGGCCTCGACCGGCTCGAGGTGCTTGTTGTTTAGGTCCTGGTACCGTGCCACCCCGCTGTTGGTCACCGTTCCATCGAGAGCGGACCTGATCTCCAGCGTCCCGGACCAGTTGACCGGGACGATTACCATCTCCAGTGCCGCCAGGTGCATGTCGGCCATGCTCACAATCCGGCGGTCCAGCAGCCGGGTCTCCCGCCCTTTCTCGTCACGGAAGTGGACCATCCGGTGCAGTACCCCGTTCCGGATATCCAGCTCCTGGATGTAGGAGAGTATCTCCACACTCTCGAGGTCGAACCAGTCCTCCCCGGGGATACGGAAGCTCAGGCACAGCCAGTTGGGCAGGTTGACGAGGTCCTCATTCTCTATGGTCCGGCCCGCGATATCGGTATGCAGGCGGTTGTAACCACCGGCAAGGTACGTCCCGGGGTAATGGGCGCCGCCCGCCGCGGACTCCGGGGCCGCCCCCCGGGTGGCGAAGTACCCGTTCCCCAGGGTGCACAGCGCCTCCCGCAGCTTCTCCTGTTCGGGGTCATACCCCTCGTTCATCATCAACCATGTACTCTCTTCCGCCAGGAAAGAGGTGAGCTTTTCGAGGAAAACCTCGACCTCGTCAGTGTCTTTCAGGCTGTACTGGGCCTTTGTGTTGCGGGAACCCTCTCCCACAACGATAGTAATCCCCCGGGCTTTCAGCTCATCGAAGGCGTCCTCGTCGGTGATATCGTCCCCGATGTAGAACGGGATGACGTTGGGCCGGGCGAGGTCCAGCGTGTTCAGAAGCCAGTCGATGGCCTTGCCCTTGTGCCAATCGATGTCGGGCTGGAGCTCATAGACCTTTTTCCCCTCCGACTTGCGGAGAGCCGGAAACTGTTGGGCGACCTGGTCCACGATCTCCCCCACACGCCCGACCCGCCCTTCTTCCACGTTCCGGTAATGGGTGGCGATGGAGTACTTCTTGCGTTCCACCTGGGCGCCGGGGATATCGGCCAACAGTTCTTCCAGGCGTTGTTCCGCCTCGTCAAGCATGGGCAGGAACCGCATGGCCTCGTCGTGCTCCCTTTTCAACCCCCCGGGGCCTTCGATCTCGAAGCCGTGGCTGCCCGCGTAGCAGAGGTCATCGATGCGGATGAAATCCTTCACCGCCTCGAGGCCTCTCCCGCTAACGGCGGCCACGGTGCATTGACCGATCAGCTCCAGGAGCGTTTCCCGCATCCCGTCGTGGAGGATCGCGTCCTCGGGGCGGGGCACGATCGGGGTAAGGGTTCCGTCGTAGTCCAGGAAGACGGCAACCTGCTTGTCCCTTATCCTGTCTTCGATCTCGTCCAGAGACGTGAGGGCGTTTTGGAGATCATCAATCGCAACCTCCACGTTTATCTCAGAGAGGTCATCCACCACGATGTCTGCCCCCGCCTCCGCAAGTGCCTCTCCCTGGTTCTCTCTGTTGACCCCGACGACCAGGCCGAAGTTCCCCCTGCTGCCGGCCTGGACCCCGGAGATGGCGTCCTCAAAGACGACGCACCTGCCGGGATCGACACCCAGTCGCCGGGCGGCCTCCAGGAACATGTCCGGGTCGGGTTTTCCGCTCATATCCAGGCTCTCTATATCAATCCCGTCCACCTCGGCATCGAAAAGGTCGGAGGCGCCGGCGGCATCCAGGACCTCCTTGCGGTTCTTACTGGAAGTGGCGACAGCGACCTTGAATCCCCTGTGCCTCAGGTTCTCAAGCAGGTCTATGGAAGATGGGTACACCTCCACCCTCTCTTCCCTCAGGTGATCGGTGAACAACCGGTTCTTACTGTTTCCCAGGCCGCAGACGGTTTCGGCGTCGGGGGGGTCGTCAGTGCTGCCGTACGGGAGGTCGATGTCCCGGGAGTCGAGGAAGCTCTTGACCCCCTGGTAGCGGGGCTTACCGTCCACGTACGCGGGGTAGTCCACGTCGATTTCGAACGGCTTGAACTCACCACCACCGGCCCTCTCCTCCAGGTACTGGTCGAACATCTTCTTCCATGCCGCGGCATGCACCTTGGCGGTCTTGGTGATAACGCCGTCAAGATCGAAGATGATGGCATCGTACCGGGACTGGGTAATAGTGGCGGTGGACGTCTTATTCCTGCTCATCAACCCTCCCGAGATAATATGAACCCCTTGGAATAATGTTCCCCAACGCGCTTTCGGTATCCTTTCCCCGCGGGGCGGGTCATAGGGTAGAACAGTGGCGATTGAGTGCTGTGCGACACCCTGAACATTTGGATGGGGGATAGCAGGTTGGGGACGAACCGTACACGATGTAGTGAGCCAGCACACGGTCGACCTGGTGCCGCTCATAGACAGCCTCAAGGATGTTTCCGGGCTGGAAGAATCGTGAACCGCCCCGTCGGCGGGTTCCCGGTGACCTCCTCCCGCTGGTGCTACCGCCTGCCCCCCCTTTTCTGTTTCATGATCTCTCGGGATACCTCGGCTAGAATGATGTTCATGGTCTCGTGATACGTTGCGGCATCCTGGGGCTCGTCCGGCTCCGGCCTGGCCAGTTCAACCGCCGCGGTCTCGACCATGTACATGATTTCTCCCCTGGATGCCCGGTAGGCGGGAAAGCGGTTATTGATGACAAGCGTATTTCGCCCCTTCTCTTTAACCACTACGCTCCTGATAGACTCCTCCATCGGCCGGACGTCAAAGTCTCCCCACTTCGCCTTCCGTTTTCTCTTCCCGACCGCAGACGGCGGGGGAGGAGTGGCGGGTTCGTACGGTCCACGGCTCTCTCCTTCCTCCCGCGGCTCCACCGCATCCTTTTCTTCAACCCCGGTAGGCGGCTTCTGCCCTTCGGCCGTGCCGGATTTTCCCTTCAGGCGATATACTTCCTCCAGGCGCTCCAGCGCTTTGAAGATGAAGTCGCGCGCGAGCATCGCACGTTCTATTTCCTCGTCGCTCGGGAGTTCCTCTTCCTTTCTGGCGAGTAGTTCCTCCACGTACGGCTTCATGATCCTGCGCATGACCGTGGCGCACTTTCTCCACCCGGGGGAATCCCTGTCGAAATCGTCTTTGTTGAGTTTCAAGGGTATGAACCCCATCTCGACTTCGCCGACCAGGTTGTTCAACGATGCCTTGAAGGCCGGAGTCTTCTCCCCGAAATACTCATCTCTGACCACCACCCGGCCGGACACAGAGACCCTGATCCCGCCTTTCAGGTCGGAAGTCGCTTTCTTGATCCCCAACCACCCCTCCAGCAGCTGATGGCCGGGTTGACGTTTGTCACCGGGATAGGGGCTGGGCACATCCTTGATCCTGATCTTGAACGGCTTCGACTTGACTGAGGCAATGTCCTCGGGCTCAACCCGCTTGTCGTTTAAGACCAGCTCTATCTCTCCTTTCCTGATGAGTGGCGCATATCTCCACGATAGATCTTCACGGAGTTTTTTCACGTTGGGTTTGCGCTCGAGCTGCCTCACCTCGACCTGGACGACACCGACCCCGGGCACCGGTGAACGCGTTTCCTCGGCGACATATTCTTTGAGGCCGTTACTTCTGTCGCGCCAGTTCTCGTCCCTTATGATGAACTGGGTATCACCGCCATGTGGATTGGCCCTGATTACCCATCCACAGCCCAGGTAACCCATCGCCGCCTTCCCCCCCTGGCCGTATCTTCCAAGCCTGCCTTTCTCGCGCGTCTGCTTTCCCCAGTGCAGAAAACCTTCGAGCGTCTCGAGGTCCATGCCGTTGCCCCCTTGCAGGTTACGCTCAAGGAGCCACGACGGCAGGAGATCGTTATCGTCATCGGTTCCCCGGGAATGATGTCATCAACGGCGTTATCGATCAGTTCGCATACCGCCTCGGTGGGGTTGCGGAAGTTGAAGGAAAGAGAGCTCAATAGAGCGGGATCCATCTTCTCCCGGATGCTTTTCTTCATCTGGTAACACCAGTAGCCCTGTTGTCGTCCGTGACCTATTCCGGTTCGCTCGTATCCCGGGAGCGCCGACCGGACCCGCACTCCCTTAGTGAAACCTCCCGTGGTGAAACCCGCGATGAGACTCCATGCAAGGCCTTCCAGATTAAATCATACTCTTCCACAGTGACGCGTGGTCGATATCAATCCTTCGCCTCTTGTCGACAGCCACGTCACGCAACATCGAGGGACAACACGGCGTCTAGTGTTCCGTCCCATGGGTAGCTTTACGCACCGAGAGCGTCGATGCGCCACACCGGCAAGGCGCGTGACCGAGGCTGTACTCACGTAGTACGCCGAGGGAGCGGAACGCAGCCGGTGTGGATGGAGCGGCGTTCGAATGCCAAGATATCTGTGGGACGGAGCACTATGTAGGCCGGGCCAGTGACATTACCTGGACGTGGACCTTCCTGGTTCGGGGTCCGTCGAACTCGCAGAGGTAGATGCCCTGCCATGTCCCCAGGACCAGCCGGCCTTCGTGCACAGGCACCATTGCGGAGTGACCTACCAGTGAAGACTTCACGTGCGCAGCCGAGTTGCCTTCGGCGTGGCGGTAGGGGCCATCCCATGGGACCATGCGGTCAAGCGTTGAGGCGAGGTCCTCTCGGGCGGCGGGGTCGGCGTTCTCGTTTATCGTCACGCCCGCGGTCGTGTGCGGGATAAAGACCATGCATATCCCTTCCTCGACCCCGGTCTTTGCGGCGGCCGACGCGACCTCCCCGGTGATTTCCTTGAGATCGGTGCGAGACGAGGTCTTAACTGTCAGCGTTTCCATCTCCGGTCTCCTTTCATCCGATGGTGAGAGACAGGTAGCGCAGATATAAAGATTATGACATCTGCTCAGGAAGATGTTACACGTGGTAGTCGAGTTCGAGGGTCAAACACAACATATTGTGGTCTCCTGAGAAGATGGAATAATCGTTTTTCCTTTTATGGCCGGTGGGCGATTGCGGGTATTTCAGCCTGCCCGCGCACCCCATATCGAGCCATAGTGGATGCAGCGGCGTTCGAATGCTGGCGAATTATTGGAACGAGGTCTTAAAACGGAAACAGGCGTGGAACCTTGCTCTTGTACCCACTGAACTCTTCACCGAAGTGGGATTCAAGCTCACGGTCCTCAAGGATTGAGAGCACCAATAGAGCCATCGTGAACAATACCCAGTTAGTCAGCATGTAATGTCCCGCGAAATCCAGCATTTGATATAGATGGTAGTCAGAATAAACGCTGTCCAGTGGGTGATACAACATGCATGCGGAAAGCGTGACTCCTATTGCCGCCAGGAACTGGGGGTGGCGCACGAGTGCGTAAGGTCCGCTCGTGACCAGGCCGTCGTCCAGCTTTCTGTAAAGCAGGGACCTGCGAAACCCCAGGACGACTATCGACCAGATTCCGAAGGCGGTGAAACCGGCGACGGCGACCCAGCACAATACGTTGGTCCAGCTGAACCCCCCGGGCATCCAGAGCACCCTTCCGGCAATGAAGGCCTCATTGTAGGCCTCAGTGCCAAGAGCCAGGTCCGGTCTCAGAAGGGCCATCCAGCCTAAGGCGATGAGCAGTATGCCCAGTGGTCTCAGAATAGAGGATAAGAGGTAGTACGTGTTTTCCGCCCTCCTTGCAAGGTTATGCGTATACCTGGTTGACCACAGGAGAAGGACTCCCGCCATCCAGAGAAGGGGTGCGTACTCATACAAGACCCGATAAGCATCCCCCCATCCCGATGGAATAACCGGTGGAATCGGCATCATTTCTTTTCAACCGCCTTTCAGGATGGCACTTATGGGTGTAGCAACCGGTCAAGCGTCTTCATTAGTAGTAACTTCTCAGCAAGAAAGATGCTCCTCCCCGCGGTTCCCATTCGTTCCGTCTACATTGACATATTACTACACTTGGACCAGTTTCCCGGCTACATCTCGAAGCAACAACGGAGCTTAGTGCCAGCCAGACCCAGGATTCTATCAAGCAGGGGTTCAACGGCTAGCAAGGAGCTGGCGACACAAGTCTCCGTGGAATGCCCAGAAGAGAGAGGCTTCTATTTTGGAAGTGACTTCCAATCCTGCCAGTTATTACCAATATGAGATGCAAAGGCATTAGTCGCAGAAAACGAAGTTTGCGACCAACGGGGTTAGATCGCATCAGAGAAGTTATTAATCGCAATGAAAGTTGATTAATCGCGGGATATCGAGAATTCAAGCTGAAGATTTTGTTGATCGCACTTTTCGGGGGGTTAGATACCAATATAGCCCAGTATCAAAGGATTCGGGTAGAGTGCGATTGATACACTTCTTAAAGGGATATATAAGTAACTACCACCAGCAGTTGCTATCAAAGGAGTGTGTGAATACCGACACCGCTTCATCCCAGCTGCTTCTCTGTCCATAAGACTCAAATACTGAATGGCAGTAACCATCTGGGGGAGTCCCGCTATATCATTCAGCCCTCTCCACCATGCTGTTTGACGTTCAGTGCTTTCCAGGCAAGCATTGGTTGGCTGGCGATCCTCTCCTGCATGTCGATATCAGAAGTGAGGAGCTCTGGCTTGATTACGCCGTTGTCAAGCAGCAGGTCCAGAAACTCCGATTCTTGCTCCGTAAACGGGAGAACGACAGAAAGGGCTTCCTTGCACTCGGTCACCAGTGTTGTTCCGAACGCCCGAGGGCTCTCGATACCGGTAACAATATCCCTGTTGAGTGTTGGCACCAACTGTCTCTCTATTTCCTCTTCCTCGAAGTCGACATCTTCTATGGAAACCGTCCGCCAGTCGCGCCTGTTCATGGCGCCGTAGACCACGAAAGCCAGGCGTATCCGTTTGTGGTCAAGCATTCCTGAGCGAAGTAGCCTGTGATTATCGAAAAGATCACGAGCCTGATGGCGGGCCAGTAGCGCAGCCAGCTTACCGGCAGCCAGTTCGTGGATGTCGACCAGCGGGATTTCCTTTGCCTGAAATGAACCCAGGATGTTTGAGTCCTTGGAAACGATAGGCCAAAGAGGGAGACGGTACATGTAATTGATATCAAGTTCGAGATTACCGCCCTCCCCAGTTGCGCTCTCGTATCGAAGCCGCCATTTACCGCCCGCGTGTTCTTTGGGAATTCTGGTTATTGTAAAGCTTTCCCGTGAGCATACAGCCTGAATTGCTTTCTTGATATCAGGCCGTTCAGAGAGCATCGTCTCTCGCCCAGCAGCCCCGATGTAGTTTAAGTCGATGTCCACAGAAAGCCGGGGCATGTCGAAATAGAAGAGGTTCAGTGCCGTGCCTCCCTTGAGAACAAGTTTCCCTTCAAGTGAGGGATGGTCTTGAAGTCTTTCGAGTAGATCCAGCAACAGAATTGCCTTCTCCAGGACATCGGGCCTGAAGCCAGTTGCACTGGCCGTATTCATAAGCTGCTCTCGTGATAGCTTCATGTCACTTCAGCCCAGGAACGCTTCAGGACTGTCTCAGGCACGACGAGATTCCATTCCGGCAAGAGACGACCACCGTGTCTCTTGTTTCTTTCCATGTAATGCGGTTGACGGGGACGTAGCTCCCTCAACGGGTCCAGGTGTGGGTCCTTAACCATAAGGCTGTCTTGATGTTGCTCCAGGAAAAATCCCACCTTCGCGGCCGTGGTTGAGTTGCCGAGAAGCAGAGTATATTCAACCACTTCATCAAGGTTGAAGTACTCGATCGACTCAAGGGAGCGCCAGACCTCCTCCCAGCCGCCGCAAAGGTCGGGCCGGTCCAGGACGTCCACCATCGTTCTTTCGAGGTCGGTGACTTTTACCGGTATGCCCTCCCGCTCTGCCGATTTGACCCCGAAGGATTCTTTGCCCTTGTCCCTGAGCGCCTTCGGCACAAGTATTCCTTTGAATTCATAGGAGCGGAAACGCAGAGGTGCAGAAGGCCGCTTGGACAAGTAGAAGAAACGCTGGTATACGGAATATGCCCTACCGAAGAACTCCAGGGCCGTGTGGTAGCCGAGAACGGCGTCTGCGGTCAGCTTTGAAGCAAGGAGGTATGGGTCTACCGGTACCGATTCAGGGTCAACACCGGGCTTCACAACGACATACAGGCCCCTTCGCACAGGAACGATCCGTCCCTGACGCCGGTGGTAGGTCAGCATCGACGTGCGAACCTTTCGGTGTCCGGAGCCATGCGTTCCCAGGTCCTCGTCCAGTTCTGCAACCGTGAAGACCGGGTGCCGGGAGAAGAAGTTGTTTAGCTTCATCTTGAACTCACCACAACTTGACAATTCTACGTGTTAGCTATAAATAAATTATAGTTATATCGGGTGAATGTCAAGTGGAAGGATCGGACTGTTGTCTCTCCAAATACGCGTAAAGCCTGTATTTTGGCAATGGTTTACTATTGCTAAGGCTCTTAACCGGGCATTCACTACCTTTTTTCATTCATATCATGGGGAAGATGATGAATAAGAGGATATTGTTGATGTTGTGGTTAATGATGAAACATTTGGGCAACCTACGCCTGGCTTATTTCTCTGCATAAGAGCATCTTGGGGTACCGACGATGAATGAAATATGGTGTTTCTATTCTGCTTCCTTGCTGCAGGGAGTGAGCACAGTTCCTTGTCACTCATGACTGATAATAATAACTGTTAGAATGAATCCATCGGTGACAAACCATTACGGACAAGCAGTGCTTAGACAAAGCAAGTACCGATAGGCAATAAAGGAAGGTATGAACGTGGCGCGAGTAAAGAAACCTCGGAAAAAGGAGAGCAAGAACAACGGCGCGACCCTGGGTTTCGAGGCCAAGATGTGGGAGGCTGCCGACAAGCTCCGCAGCAACATGGATGCCGCCGAGTACAAGCATGTGGTCCTCGGTCTCATCTTCCTGAAGTACATCTCGGATGCGTTCGAGGAACAGCACGAAAAGCTCGTTGCTGAGAGAGGCCAGGGAGCTGACCCGGAGGACCCGGATGAGTATCGGGCCTTCAACATCTTTTGGGTACCGAAGGAAGCCCGCTGGGAGTTCCTGCAGGCGAAAGCCAAGCAGCCGACCATCGGCAAGCTGGTAGACGACGCCATGGACGCGATAGAGCGGGATAACAGGAACCTGAAAGGTGTTCTGCCAAAGAACTACGCGCGACCGGCCCTGGACAAGCAGCGCCTTGGTGAGCTGATAGACCTCATCGGGACCATCGGCCTCGGTGACGCCGAGAACCGCTCCAAGGATATCCTCGGTCGTGTCTACGAGTATTTCCTCGCGCAGTTCGCGAGCGCGGAGGGTAAGAAGGGCGGGCAGTTCTACACACCCCGATGCGTAGTTCAGGTTCTTGTCGAAATGCTTGCCCCGTATAAGGGAAGAGTCTATGACCCGTGCTGTGGCTCGGGTGGTATGTTCGTACAGAGCGAGAAGTTTGTCGAAGCGCACGGCGGACATCTGGGCGACATCAGCATCTACGGCCAGGAGTCGAACAACACTACATGGCGCCTGTCCAAGATGAACATGGCTATCCGGGGCATCGATGTAAACCTTGGCCCTGAGCATGCGGACAGTTTCCACCGGGATCTCCACAAGGACCTGAAGGCCGACTACGTCCTTGCCAATCCCCCCTTCAACGATAGCGACTGGGGAGGGGATCGACTCCAGGACGACGCACGCTGGAAGTACGGGGTCCCGCCGAAGGGCAATGCGAACTTCGGCTGGGTCCAACACTTCATCCATCACCTGGCGCCCAGCGGCCTGACCGGGTTTGTTCTCGCGAACGGCTCCATGAGTTCCAACCAGTCAGGCGAGGGGAAAATCCGAAAGAACATCATCGAAGCCGATCTGGTGGACTGCATGGTGGCGTTACCCGGCCAGCTCTTCTACTCCACCCAGATACCGGTATGCCTCTGGTTCATCGCGCGAGACAAGAGGAACGGCCGTTTCCGCGACCGCGGGGGCGAGACCCTCTTCATCGACGCCCGCAAGCTCGGTTCGATGATAGACCGCGTCCACCGCGAACTCACCGACGAGGACATCCGCAGGATCGCCGATACCTACCACGCCTGGCGGGGCGATGAAGACTGCGACAAGGAGTACGAGGACGTGCCCGGCTTCTGCAAGGCCGCCACACTGGAAGACATCCGCCACCACAACCACATCCTCACACCTGGCAGGTACGTCGGCGCGGCGGAAGTCGAGGAAGACGACGAACCGTTCGAGGAAAAGATGGGGCGCCTTACTTCTGAACTGAGCAGGCAGTTTGAAGAATCGCACCGGCATGAAGAAGCAATCCGTAATAACCTGGCCGCGCTGGGTTTCAAGGTACAGTCATGAAAGTGAGCGAACTCATCGAGAAGCTGAAGTCCTGTCCGCAGGATGCACGTGTGGTTGCACCGGGTTACGAGGACGGGTTCGACGATGTCCTGGACGTGGAGGATGTTTTCATCAAACCGGATGCCAATGAAGACCACTGGTTCTATGGGCATCATGAGCATCTTCTGAAAGAGGAGCCGGGCGCGGAGAAGGCTGTTCGCCTCAAGACGAGCCGCCGATATGGAGATGGTGACTAATGATGCTGCGTGTATTCATCAGTTCGGTGCAGAAGGAATTGGCTGAAGAACGACGGGCGGTAAAGGGTTTTGTCACCGCCGATCCGCTGCTGAGCCGTTTTATCGATGATGTGTTTCTCTTCGAGGATATTCCCGCCGGGGACCGGAAACCGGATGACATCTATTTGTCGGAAGTCGAAGACCGAGACATTTACCTGGCCATTCTTGGCAACGAATACGGCTGGAAGAACGCGGACGGAAAGTCGGCAACTGAACTTGAGTTTGATCACGCTACGAGGACTCATCGTGAGCGCCTCGTCTTCGTAAAGGGGAATGACGACAATGCCCGCGATCCTGACATGGTCAAATTTGTCAATATAGCGGGCCGCCAGCTCACGCGCCGCCGCTTTATGGATACGCCTGGGCTGATTCGCGAGGTCTATGCGAGTCTTGTTGATTGCCTGGAGAACCGGGGCCTGCTCCGCTCCTCACCGTTTGATGACAGCGTGTGCCAGGGAGCGACACTCCGGGACATTGACAATGCGCAGGTGACGGATTTCGTAGAAACGGCAGAGGTGAAGGGACGGTTGATGCTAAGGGGCTCCCGTTCCCCGAAGGCAGTGTTGCAGAACTTCAACCTACTGCGGGATGGAAAGCCTACCAACGCTGCCATACTCCTGTTTGGCAAGAACCCACGCCGGTTCTTCAACAATGCACAGGTTCACTGCTTCCATTTCCTCGGGACGG
>Ga0180015_1000181_pt1 | contig 18766 bp, 12 predicted proteins | sample KR13_S2_MetaG_FD_116508 | JGI IMG/M metagenome (GOLD analysis project Ga0180015, IMG submission 116508) | Groundwater microbial communities from the Olkiluoto Island deep subsurface site, Finland - KR13_S2_MetaG | ecosystem: Environmental > Aquatic > Deep subsurface > Groundwater | place...
ACGTGCCAGCCGCTTGCGGATACCCGGAAAAATGTGAATTTGCAAATCGCATCAGATCAATACCTGTGTGTTTTCAAGGAATTTCGTGCAAATCAACGTCAACTCACGCTTTTTTGAGGTTAATAGTATAGAGGTATCAGAGTCCACTATCTTGAAAAGAGGTTTACTCTGTGTTCTCTGGGCCTCTGTGGCTAATCTTAGGATTCCATGACAACGATCCTGGACAGAATCAACAGCCCCGCGGATGTGAAAACGCTGACCCTGGACGAAATGGCCCAACTCGCGGAAGAACTTCGCGCCCTGATCATCAAGACGGTCAGCACAACGGGCGGACACCTGGCAGCCAACCTTGGCACGGTGGAACTGACCCTGGCCCTGCTCCATGTTTTCGATCCGCCAGGCGACAAGCTGATCTGGGACGTCAGCCATCAAACGTACGCCTACAAGATCCTGACCGGCCGCAAGCCGGTGTTCCATACCCTGCGCCAGACCGATGGTATTTCCGGCTTCCTGCTGAGGTCGGAAAGTCCCTATGACGCCTTCGGCGCCGGACATGCGGGCACAGCGCTTTCCGCGGCGCTCGGCATGGCGGTGGCACGCGACCTCCGGCAGGGACCGGAACACATTGTCGCCATAGTGGGCGATGGCGCGCTCGGATGCGGCAGTTCGTTTGAAGCCCTGAATAACCTGGCCTTCACCACCCAGCGGCTCATCGTGATCCTGAACGACAATGAAATGTCCATTGCCGCCAATGTGGGGTCCGTCGCCCACTACCTGGGCAAACTGCTGGCGCATCCCCGGTACAACCGTTGGAAAACCTCGGTGGAGCGATTCGCCAAGGACCGCCTGCGGCTCACCTGGTTGCGGCATATTTACTTTCGCCTGGAGGAAGCCGTCAAAAGCCTTTTTCTGCACAACGTGCTGTTCGAGGAATTTGGGCTCCGCTACATCGGCCCGATTGACGGTCATAACATGCGCACCCTGGTTTCGGCCCTCGAGACCGCCCGGCGCTCGGACGAACCGATTCTGCTCCATGTATCCACGCAAAAAGGGAAAGGTTATCCATTCGCCGAAGAGGAGCCGGAAGCGTGGCACGGTACCGGGGCATTCGAATGCGAGACCGGCCGTTCCCTGGCCGCCGCCAAGACCATGAAGTATTCCGAGGTGTTCGGCCAAACCCTGGAGCGGCTGGCCGGAGAAAACACCCGGCTGGTCGCCATCACCGCGGCCATGGCCGCGGGCACCGGGCTATCCGGATTTTCAAAGGCATTCCCAGCCCGGTTCTTTGACGTCGGCATTGCCGAGGAACATGCGGTCATCTTCGCCGCCGGCCTGGCCGCGGAAGGATTGGCGCCGGTCGTGGCCGTCTATTCCACCTTCGCCCAGCGGATTGTGGATTATGTGATCCACGACGTTTGCCTGCAACGGCTTCCCGTTATTTTCTGTCTCGACCGCGCCGGGGTGGTCGGCGACGACGGGCCCACGCATCACGGGATTTTCGATATCACCCTGTTTCGGTCCGTACCCAACCTGATCCTGATGCATCCCAAAGACGAGGCCGAACTGGCCCATATGCTCTATTCTGCAACCCGCTGGAACCGGCCGGTCATGATCCGCTATCCGCGCGGCGGCGGACCGGGCGCTCCCCTGCCGGAAACCTTAACTGAACTGCCGTTCGGCAAAGCTGAAATTCTCCGCGAGGGACGCGATATTCAACTGTGGGCCCTGGGTGACATGATTCCTCTGGCTTGCCATGTGGCTGACCGTCTCCAGCAGAATGGAGTTAACGCGGGCATTGTCAATCCGCGGTTTATTACGCCGCTGGATCAGGAATGCTTGAAGGAACATGCCGCCTCGACCCGGATTATCGTCACCATGGAAAACGCGGCCCTGAGCGGCGGATTCGGCTCTGCCGTCGGCGAGGTTCTGGCAGAAGCGCACTTTCCCGGGGTATTCCTGCGGTTCGGCTGGCCCGATCAATTCATTCCTCACGGCGCGTTCAACGTTTTGTGCGAGCGCTTCGGTCTCACCGAGTCCGCCATTACCGCAGCGATCCTGAAGGCCAACCGGCTGCTTGCGGCGCGCGGAAAGAAAAGCGCATCGGTATAAACGGTAAAAAGATGAGCCAAGGAACATCCGTCTGGACCATTGCCCATAAGTAACATCACCGCATTGAAAGGAAAAAACAGATGAAAACAAACAATGACTCCTCAAATTCAATCATCATTCGGAAAATGAAAACCGATGATCTCGCCGCGATAGTTGTAATCACCGGTGAAGCTTGGGGCAACTACACCATGCATAAACTACTGGAAGACCGGCATGGCGTGATTGGCGGGAAAGGATGGAAGGAGCGTAAAATCGCGGAGCTCCGCGGGTTCTGTGAAGCTCAGCCGGAAAACGTTTTGGTTGCCGAGGAAAACGGTCAAGTGGTGGGGTATGCCACGTTCAGCGTCAACCAAGAGGACGCCGTGGGGTATGTGCAGAACAATGCCGTCAATCCGCGTTTTCAGGGCAAAGGAATTGGTACAATGTTGAATAAACAGGTCATTGCCTATTTTCGGACAACCGGATTGCGAATTGCGCAGGTCGGCACCATGGAACACGATAAACCCGCCCAGAAAGTTTATGAAAAACAGGGGTTTAAGGAAATTGCCCGATCTATTTATTATTCAATGGAGTTGTAAGAGAAGCTTAATTAGAGGGGATTGATGAACCTAATGAAAAGTATTCCCGGATACACATGGCTCGCAAAACCGCATGCGGTTGGATCCTGTCCTCGCAAAATGAAAGGACTTGATAGGCCGGATAAAAGAGTGCCGGCGCGCCTATTTTGAAAAAATATGCGCTACCCCGTCCAATAGTTGGAATATCTTCGGATTCGGATGATTTCTATTTTCTTTGCGCATCACCCCGCAAAAAAAGAAATAACCGGAACATCGGTCATCGTGTGAAGCCCTGGTGAGACCCGTAGAATTTGCCGGGTTGCATTTACGGCAACGGCACAGGTGGCGATATCGCCATTCACTCCGCCGGTAATGGTCGACACGATATTGGGCTCGCCAAATATTTCAATCACATCCCGCGCATCGGGCTCTCCGACCGCAGCCCGAAACACGAGTTCTATTTTCAGTTTGCCTTTGGCATAACCCTTGCCGATCTGTTGAACACCGGCGGCCATGCCGCGCTTGATTGTCATCGCCCCGGCGTTGATCTTCTTCCCGGCTATGATCGGACTTAGAACATCTTCGGTTCGGTCGAGTTTCCATCCCATCCTGTCCGCCAGCATGCCCATGGATTCGGTCAAACCGACGTGCCGCAATGTCCCCTGTTTCCTTTTAGCCTTAAATTCAGCCGGCGTCAGCCCCGCGCCTATCTTGCGCTGGAACGGTACCCGCCGGAAAGCCGCATTCTGAATGCGCGCCACCCGAATACCCTCGACTTTCTGGCAAACGCCCGTCAGCGCCGTCGGCAGGAAATCCATTAGAAACCCCGGATTGACTCCGGTGGCCAGCACCGCGGCTTTATGCCGCCGCGCCGCGGCATCGATCCGTCCGGCGAGTTGCGGCGATGTCTTCCAGGGAAACGCCAATTCTTCGCAGGTAGTGACCACATGAATCCCATGACGCACGATATTTTCGATCTGGGGTGTAATGCGTTTCATATCCGAGATAGTCGTCAACAGAGCCACCTGCGGACGAACGCGGCGCAGGACTTCTTCCAGCGAAGCGGCTATACGGACACCGCTCTTTTGTTTGAGATCGCAGATATCGGCCAGATCGCGGCCGGTTTTTTTCGGATCCACATCGACCGCTCCGACAATGGCAAACGTCTCTTTACGCTCTACCAGGCACCGGGTGATTTTTTGACCCAAGGGACCCAATCCAATTTGCACAATCTTGATTTTATCCATGGTATTTCTTTTCGCTTCGATGTGATGTTCAAACTGCCGCTTACTGGAGTTTTGTGCCGACGCAACAATATCCACCTTGATTGATTTCCACCACGCGTCCTTGCCGGCGCGATTCCTCGGCGGCAAAGAATTTGGCCTTCAGGTGCCGACGCATCGCCGCCAGGGTGCATTTGGAACTACGCAGACCATATCGTAGTTTCCCGTTCGCCCTGAGGTAATCGCCGAGCTTGTCGTTGAACGTGCCGCGAGCCGTTATGAATTGTCCCCAAAAACCGTAATGCCATTGCACATTGGTATCCGGCGCGGACAGATTGGCATGCCACTCCTGGGGAAATAATTCCAGCCACTTGGAATGGGAGTTGAGCCAAGTCCCGGTCTGGATGTATTCGGCCTGGTACCGCACTTCGACCTGGTCCATCAGGATCATGAAACAGCACGGCAGATAGAGCGGGTCGTCGAAAATCGATTCTGGGCTTACGGCATTGGCGATATGAAACCCGACTTCTTTGGTCGGTTCGTCATATACATTATAACGGAGACTGCCGCATTGATAACCCTGGAGACCGCTGCGATCCAGGTAATCGCGTTCCAGGCGGGCATCCAGCGAGGGCCGCAGGACGGCAAAACCTTCCTCCTCGAATCGGGCGCCACTCCCGCGATTCTGTTCATAAACCTTGATCAAAGCCTGCTCTAACTCCAGCCAGGCCGGAGCATTCCAATCAATCGCGGTGGGATTCAAGGCGCCCGGATTGGCATCGACCTTGCGATAGATGTCGACCCGCTTTCGCAGAACATCCCCAAAGCTTTCTTCGGGATGGCCGGCCAGCCAGCCATGCATGAAAAACAATTTCAGCCGGACAATTTTGTACAAGTAATCCCGATGTTCTTCCATCGTTTTCGGTTTCAATACCATGGTATTGCTCCTCAGAATAAACAGTCCGCCTGCAACGAGCACCGGACAATAACTATATTCAACCCGCGGGAACAGGCAATAAAATTAGGTCCTGATCGTGAAGCGCAGCGGGACAACTGGAACTAACACCCCGGCAGAACGGGGCGGCTATAGTTTATTGCTGTAGCCACGGCGCTCCCTGACCGATGCTCGGGCAGGCTGCCGCCGTGGGGATTGTCCGTCGGAGCCGGGTCAATCCGTCAGCTGACGGACTGAATCCCGGCTGAATGGCCGGAGCTAACCCGGATTTCTCACGCTGGGAGAAATGCGGGCTAAATGAAAAACAACGTTGCCAAGACCGTCTCAAAATTGCATGATCCCGGTTCATGGCCTCCCATCAGCAGCGTCTGGATCAGCTTATGGTCGAGCGGTCCCTGGCGGAAAGCCGGGAGAAGGCCCAGCGCCTGATCCTGGCGGGACAGGTCCGCGTAAATGGCCAGGTCGCCGACAAGCCCGGCCGACGCGTGGCGACCGATGCCGAGGTGATCGTGGAGGCCGGAGAACGGTTCGTCGGACGCGGTGGCGAAAAACTGGAGCACGCCTTTCAGACCTTCAAGCCGGATGTCAACGGGCGGGTGTGCCTTGACGTGGGCGCTTCCACCGGCGGGTTCACGGACTGCCTGCTTCAGCACGGCGCCGCCAAAGTCTATGCCGTGGACGTGGGCGCCGGCCAACTGCACTGGAAACTCAGGAACGACCCGCGGGTTGTGATCATGGACAAGGTCAATGCCCGTTATCTGCGCCCCGCCAATCTCCCGGAACCGGTGGAGTTCGCCGTGATAGATGTATCGTTTATCTCTTTGACAAAGGTCCTGCCCGCAGTTAAAGATATTCTCCGTTCGGCGTCTCGCATTGTCACTCTGATCAAGCCGCAATTTGAGGCCGAGCGCAAAGATATCTGCCGCGGTAGGGTTGTGCGTGATCCCGAGGTGCGACAGAAAGTCATTGAGCGCATCCGCCGTTTCGGTGAGGAGGAGTTGGGTCTGCAATGGATAGGGGTCTGCGAATCGCCCCTCCGCGGTCCGGCCGGCAATGTTGAATTCCTGGCTTATTGGGAAATCAAGGGTCAGGGTTAAAAAAGTATGAAGAACGCACAGCAACCGTGAACCCTGAACCGTGAACCTGACAACCTAATCCCCATGAAAACTATCGGCATATTCGCCAACTGCGACAAACCCTCGGCGCCCTCCGTTCTGTGCCAACTGAACCGCCTGGCGCCGCGTCTCAGCGTCCGCCTGCTGGCCATGGAGCCGGCGGCGCAATTCCTCCCCTGCGCAGCCTGTGTCACCCCGGAAGAATTGATCCGGCGGATTGACCTTCTGCTGGTGCTGGGCGGCGACGGCACCATGTTGAGCGCCATCCGCCTGTTGCAGGGGCGGAATATTCCTGTCCTGGGCGTCAACCTGGGCAGTCTCGGATTTCTCACCAGTGTCACCCAGCAGAACATGGAGCAGGCCCTGGCCTGCCTGGCCCGGGGACGCTTCACCACCAGCCGGCGGACCCTGGCCGACTGCCTGGTTCGCCGGGCGTCGAAAATCATCCGCCGCTACCGGGCGCTGAACGATGTCGTCATCGACCGCGGCGCCTCCCCCCGGATCATCACCCTGGATCTGCTGGTGGACGGCGAAGCCGTATCCTCCTGCATGGGCGATGGCCTGATTATCTCCACGCCGACAGGAAGCACGGGCCATTCGCTATCGGCGGGCGGACCGATTCTCCACCCGGAAAGCCGTTCTTTCGTCATCAGCCTGATTTGTCCGCACACCCTGAGTACGCGGCCGCTGGTGATTCCCGATGAGAAACGAATCACCGTAGTTGTCGCGAAAAGCGCCGGAGACCTGTTGTTGTCGGCGGACGGACAGGTCGGGGAACCGCTCCGGACCGGCGACCGGATTGAAGTCCGGCGCAGTTCGCGCCAGGTGCGGTTCATTCACCTGCCGGATTACAGCTATTTTTCCGTTCTGCGCCAGAAACTGCACTGGCGCGGATCGGCCTTGGCGTAGGCATCCCCAGTATGGGATTAAAATATCCGCGAAGTGTCGGCCAAGAGGAAGGCGCTGTTCCATGTCCAGACGATTACCAATTCCGTAACATCTCAGTTACAGGGGGAATGTGGCGCAACCAAGTTGGGCAGAGGGCTTCAGTTGTAGCAGCCGTTCGATAGAACGGTCCGTCAGCTGACGGACGGTTCTTCCCGCCAGGAGCGGGACAAGCCCGAACCGCATCTATACCCCCCAGTAACTGAGCCCTTACCCCATTCCGCTAAATTTTATTGCCAGATCGGGAAACAACCCGGAAAGCTCGTTGAACGGTGGTCTTGTCTTGGAAACATCCGCGGGTGTTGGTTCGGGGAATGGAGTTGCAGGCATAGTATTTCGCTCCTCAACTGAAGTCATCCGGACGCTCCGTCTAGCATTATCTCCTCATGAAAGCTTGACCGCATGGGCTGTTGCAAACTTAAAATCAACGTTGGCGGCGACGGCATCTTCCGGAATTAGTTTGGATTGCCAGGGCTTGCCGAGCAAAAGATCTTAGTTGTCTCCCCATTTGCCGCCACCTTAATGATATATCGCATGGCGATATATCATCGATGGGCGGTGAATAAGGGGGTCCCGCGAATAATCCTGTTTCTGCACTCGCGCGTTCGGAGACATATCGGGCGAGAGCAAGGAGGTTGCATCCGGGAGCCGGAATTGATACGATGCGGCATTAATTAGGGAGATTTATCATGTCATCAGTCAGCGAATGGATTGTCCGGGAATATTTTGAAATGCAGGGCTACCTGGTCAGCCAGCCGTGCAAGTACGCACCCGGGGGCCGGCGCAAGCGCCTGGAGGAGGAAATCGACCTGGTCGTCGTGAACCCCCTCATCGGCGAGCAACGGTTTCCGGATTCCATGATCTGGACCACGGCGGATCTTAAGAGCATCCCCCGGGCCGTGGTCGGCATCCACGGCTGGCATACCGAGCGCTTTTATCCCACACTGCTGGATCATATTCCCGAAATGCTGCGCTTCGCGAGCGAGGAATCCATCCGCCTGGTCTCCCGGCGGATGGGCGCGGCGCCCATAGCGAAAATCCTTTGCTTCCCGCAACTGCCGGCTTCGGAAAAACTGCGGACCGACACTCTCAAGCTCCTGAAGCAGAAAGGAATTGACGGCGTGCTGTTGTTCCGGACCCTGCTCGTCGAGCTGGTCAACGGTGTGGATATCAACAAGAACTACGAAAAATCGGATCTCCTGCAGATGCTCCGCATCCTGAAGAATTACGATCTGATCCGACAGCCGCAGATGGAACTGTTCGGCAGCCACAAGCGGCGGCGGCCCAAAGATAAAGCGCCGCCCACCGAACCGGCATCTTCCTCTTCCGGCCCGGTTTAACCTGATCCATCCATCTGCCACTAAAACGCGAAGAAATCATTATTCATGTTTCAGTCTTTGCCTATTCCGGTCAGGGACGCAGCAAGCAGCGCCCCTACAATAATAAATTCCTATCAGATCCAGTTAAGGAGAATGACACCTTGAATGAGCGCGAAGCGTATGTGGCGTTGAACCTGATGGCGGATATCGGTCCGGTGGGTGTCCGCTCCCTGGTAACCGCCCTCGGTTCGCCCCAGGCTATTTTCACCGCGATGAAGGCTGAGTTCCTGCGGGCCGAGGGCATCGGGCCGGCGCAGGCCGATAAGATCATCGCCCAACGCGACTCTCTGCAGCCTGACGAGGAAATCAAGCGGGCCGAGCGGCTGGGAGCGCAGATTCTCACGCCGGTGGATGACGCCTATCCAAAGCCCCTCCTTCAGATTCACGATCCGCCGTTGGCCTTATATGTGTTCGGGACCCTGGAGCCCGGCGACAAGCGCGCCATCGGCGTCGTGGGATCGCGTCATACCACGCTCTATGGCCGCGAATGCTCCGAGAAGCTGTCGTACCAGCTTGTTCAGTCCGGATTCGTCGTGGTCAGCGGCCTAGCCCGCGGCATCGACACGGCTGCGCACCGGGGCGCTCTGAAAGGCGGAGGCCGGACACTCGCCGTGCTGGGCGGCGCCCTGGATTGCCTTTACCCGCCGGAAAACGCCGACCTGGCCCGGGAGATCGCCCAACACGGCGCGGTGCTGAGTGAATTTCCGCTGGGCCGCAAACCCGACAAAACCACGTTTCCCATGCGCAACCGGATCATCAGCGGGCTCTCCATGGGCATCCTCGTGGTCGAGGCCGGCCTGGGAAGCGGCGCGCTGATTACCGTGGATCAGGCCCTGGACCAGGGTCGCACCGTCTTCGCCGTACCGGGCCGAATCGATTCGCCGTCATCCAAAGGCACGCATCAGTTGATCCGGAACGGCGCCCGGCTGGTCGAGAACGTGGACGATATCCTCGACGAGTTCGAATTCCTGATCCCGCCCGGCCCGCGAAACCGGGATACGGCCGCCACGGAAAGTAAACGGCCTCCGCTGTTGCCGGAAGAGGAACGCATCGTCCACGCCCTGGAGGATGGCGAGCAGGACCTCGACACTCTGACGCGGGCCACGGGTCTGTCCCCGGCCCGCGTCAGCGCGTTGCTCATCGGGCTGGAAATGAAACGCATGGTGCGAATGCAGCCCGGCCGGATCGTGGAATTGATCCGATAGATTCCGCGGAGCGGAATCTATTGATTAAAAGCGTTTGCCGGACGACCTGCTCAATATCTTAAAAGATGATTTAGCGGAACGCGAAAAAACAGCAGTTGCTTAATGTTGAAAACATTAGCCGGTAATGATGAATGTCCCCGTCCCATGCGAAAAATGGCTCAAAGTCGCCGCGAATCTGAGGGTTGACCGTAAACACAATATTGTGCCGCGTCCTGAACGTTCTGCTCCACGATCATGATATCAAGGTCGCTGTCGCGGCCGGCATTGCCGCGCGCCTGCGAGCCGAAGAGAATCACACGGACCGGGTGCACCGCCTCGACGATCCGCCGCATGGCCTCGGCGATCTTCTCCGGCGTTACGGCCCACAAATGTTGTGCGGTCGGTATCATGGTTTCGCTTTCTCCTCGCAAGAACCTCCAGCCTACTCGACCTTACGGCAGAGCCAGTTCCTGACAGAAGGCGGCAAATGGAAGGACGCGGGTATTGGCTTCCGCATTTCCGAAATTCCTTTCGCCCAAATGCACCCGGTAGAATCGTTGTTACCTCTGCCCGCTGACCTCGTGCAGTGCATCTGCCAGCGGCATCGCGGCGGCCTTGGGGTGAATCGGGTAAGATACGCCGCCGGGATAGACCACGAGCAGGCGATCCAGTTTCAGATCCTGCAAGGCCACATACATGGACTTCGTTATCGTGGGCGCGTCGGCGCATTTGAACTCGACGCCGATCCGCCGCCCGTCCCGCTCCAGCAAGAGGTCCAATTCCGCCCCTTGCCGGGTGGACCAGAAATGGGCCTGGAATGCGCCCGCCCTGTCCAGCACTTGTTCCAGGGCGAAACCTTCCCATGATGCCCCGTACTTGGGATGGGCCTGGAGCGCCGCCATCGAGCCTACGTTCAAGAAGGCATGCAGCAAGCCGCTGTCGCGCAGGTACACCTTCGGCGACTTCACCTGCCGCTTGCCCAGATTTTCGAACCAGGGCGGCAGCACTCGCACCAGGTACGTCCCTGCCAGGATGTCCAGGTAGTGTCGCACCGTCTTGCCGCTGACGCCCATTGAACGGGCCAGTTCCTCGCCGTTCCACGCCTGGCCATGATAGTGCGCGAGCATGGTCCAAAACCTGCGGATCGTTTCTGGCGGCACACGGATGCCGAGTTGCGGGATATCGCGTTCCACCTGCGTGGTAATGAAGTCCCGGCGCCACCGCAGCGAGGCCGCCTCTGAAGTTGCCAAAAACGAGCGCGGGAAGCCGCCCCGCAGCCACAGATCGCCTTGCGCTTGAAGCCCGGTTTCCATAAGGCTCAACCCCGCCACGGGGACAAACCGCACCCGGCCCGCCAGTGATTCCGAAACGCCCTTGATCAAGGTTGGTGAGGCGCTGCCCAGCAGGAGGAACTGCGCCGGCTGCGGTTCGCGATCGGAAAGCGGTCGCAGGACGGTGAACAGGTGCGGCATCCGCTGCACCTCGTCCACCACCACCAGTCCCCGTAACCCGGAGAGAACCAGTTCTGGCGTGGACAGCGCGGCGCGGCCGGACTCTGTCTCCAAGTCGAAGACATGTGCGCCTTCTGGCCAATCACGGGAAAACTGATGGGCAAGAGTGGTCTTCCCGACCTGTCTTGCCCCCAGTAAAACGGTTATAGGCGCCTCAGCGATCGCCTCTTGGACTGTTTTTATCAGTAAATCACGTTTTATCATACTAATATAATCCATGCTTTATAGGACAGCATATCCATATAAGCATGAATGTCAACGCTATTATCAATCATTGTTGCAGGCGTGCGTGCCGACATCAGTTCGTTACTCTCGCATCGTCTTCAGCAAGGCGGCGCCCACGCCCGAGGCGCGCTCGGTCTTGCACATGACAATATTTTTTCCTTTACGGCGCTTTCGATCCCACCCGCATTCGGCCGATAATTACGCGATAAATAATGAACAGCCCCAGGATAAACCCCAGCGCGAGCCAGCGCCGGGCACCGGCGCCGCTGAACGACTTGAAATCCACGGTCATGACCACGTTGGGGTCAACCTGCAGGGACCTGGAAAAATCCAGCTTACGGCCATGTTCCGGCAGGGTCACACGGATTGCCTGGGCCACGCCGGCCGCCGCCTCCTGTTGCCGGAGAATTTTTTCCGACAGGATCCGCAGGCTGTCGTTTTCCTTGGCGGAGAGCGATTGTTGACCGCGCCCCCCCTGTTGTCCCTGTTGGGGCTTCACTGGTTGGCCTGCCGGCGCCTTTTGAGAAGCCGGCATTGACTGTTGGTCCATCTGAATATTCTGCGACTCGCGCACGGCATTCCGGCGATCCACCAGGCCAACCACCGCCTGCTGTTGGATCAAGTTGTGATACTGAACCCGCGCGTCTTCATTCACATCGGCTTTTCCCTGGGAATAGGTGAGTGCCGATTCCAGCGACTTATTGGCCAACTTCTGCTTGCCTTGGCGCGCATATTGCTCCCCCAGGGCCATGGCGTTCTTGGCCTTTTCCACATCGGCCTCCATCTGGCGCTGGGTGTTCAGGCGATAGTTCTGAGCGTCGAAGCTCACCACTTTCGTGATCCGCCCGGAGTCGAGACATTCCAGCGTGCCGCCGAACCCGTAATAAAACCGGTTGGGCATGACATAGACGGTCCACAGGATATCCGTAAGCGGCAAATCCAGTTGCGGCCCTTCCAAGCGGCGCAAAAACCAACGATCGGCTGCGTGGCTGGCGTATAACAACTCAACCGCAGCCGGTTCACCGACTTCCACGGCCTCCAGGGGAATGCGATACAGGGCGCCTTCCCGGGACGGCGCCGCGACCTTGCCGTTCACGAAGGCCGACCAAAGCCTGTCTGCCGGCTGAGGCAGTTTGATTTTAAGAAACCGCAGATTCCCGATATTCATGCGCACGGTCATCTGCGTCAGCATCTTCCCGTCCTCGGACACCACCGACACCAGCCGCGTTTCGGTAACCCTGGCAGGCAGGGACTCCGCGGATTCATGTCTGACCACAGAAAGCGGGAGCGCGTAATTCGGCTGGATCGTGCGGTAACACAGGATGGCATCCGATAAGTCTCCGGCCCCGAAAGCGGCGGGAATACTGCGCGCCTCTTCAACCTTTAATCCGTTCAGTTCGCCTCGCGGTTTGATTTGCACCCGGCCGTCCGACATCACCGTCAGGTATCCCCGGGGCGGGTCCGTATTGATCGGCAGGAGGGGCGTCACGATGACGTTGCCGGCGCCGGGATCGAAGGGGATCTGATAACCGGCCACCAGCATATAGTTGTTTTCCACCTTGCTGTGCAGGGTAACTTGCCAGATGCCTTTGGCGGCATCGACAATCTGCACCTTGGCGATGTCCGGGCCCGACAGGGTTAACAGCGTATTGGTCTGGGGCGCCTGCAGGAGGAAGACTTTACAGCCCGCATTTTCAATCCGGTACCGGATATAGGCGCGCCCTTTCAGCATGCCTTCGGCCACATCCACGCGCTGGAGCAGTTCCGGCTTGATCGTCGGGGTCAGCACTTCCGCTTTCAGCACAATGGCCCAGTCCGGGCGCAACAGCGTGAACGCCAGAAGGCCCTGCTGATTGATGCCCAGGTCGCGGGGATTGACTTCGCTGACGCCTTCACGCCGGAGCGTGGTCAGCCGCACACCGCGCTCGCCCGAAACGATCAGGCTGCCGCTGTGCTTGAACGCGTTAACAACCCCCACCCGCGGCGCCGCAATCGTATCTTCCAGGCCTTTTTCCATCCGAGCCAGCACCAGGTTCAGGTCGCGGGTTCCGGTTACCGGTTTGGTGAAATGCACAATTACCCCGCGTTCCTTGTCCTTCACTTCGTCCCAGTGGCTGACATCCTGACCGCTGAGACTTTCCACATCGAACCCGTCCGGTATGATCAGGCGCAATGAAAAGATCCCCGCCTTCGCCACCGTTACTTTCAGTTGGGTGGAAAGCACGATGCGCTCATCGGCCACGGAGAGGCTGCCTTTTTCTTCCACGCGGATTTCAGGCAGGACCTGTTCGGCTTGCACCTTTGCCATAACCGGCAATTGCTGATAGCGAAAGGCCCGGCGAATGGGAGCCGCCGCCGGCGCGCCCTTCGCGGCGGCCAGGTCCGGCGCAAAATCCGAAATATTTATGGCGTTCAGGCCTTCCTGTGGTTCCACCACAATCTGGACCGTTTCCGGGGCCGCCAGCGCCAGCGCGCCCCGCTGGCGCACCGCCTCTTTAACCTGCGGGGCCCCGATGGCTGCCGCATAGGGCAGACCCTCGCGCGGCGTCTGGGTGACCATAGTCAGGACCAAGGACCCGCTTGCCGGCTTTTGCAGAATCGCTTCCAGGCTTCGCGCGGCAGGATCGAAGCGCCAGGTGCTCAAGCCGGGGGCCGATACGGAGGTCACATTCATCTGCTCGGGAATGGAGAGCGCGAGGGTTTTAATCTCACCTTGCGCGATCTGGTAGCGCACCAGGTGCAGTCCGTTGATCACGCCCGGATCGAAGGTCATCAGCGAATTCACCTCGCAGAAAAACACGGTTTTCTCCAGTTCGGTTTTGCGCATCTTGGGCCGCCAGGTGAACAGGACCGAATCGTTGGGCCCGAACATGGCAATGGCTTCCGTCTGGTTGCTGCTTTCAACGGTTTTGAGATAGACCGCCTCGTCCGATTGAATGTCCAAGCCGCTTTCCGGCAATTTAAAAACCACATGATTTTTCAAATGGGCCGGTATATCGAAGGTTACCGCCCATTGGCCGTTGATTTCCAGAACCGGCGCCTGGAACTTCAGGGTGGCTTGATAGGCTCCTTCCCGATTGATTTTCAGCGCGTATCCCGCGGGGGTGCTCAGCAGGGAGACTCGCCGCGGGGCATCCGTCTTGAACTCGGTCAGCACACAGGCTGCCGACAACACCAGGCCGGTCGCCGGCTGGGTCGCCTCGAAATCCAGGGTCATGATCACCTGGGCGCTTTTCTCCGCATCGTGACCGGTGCCCGGCCCCGTGATGACCGCGTCAACTGCCTGAATCGTAAGCCCCGCTATGGACCGCGGCCATGGCCAGGACGAAGATGTATCGGATGGGGCGGAAAAAACCGCCAGCACGGAAAGACCCAGGGCCATGAGCCCGATAGCGGCGAGTAAAGGCAGGCGGACGGATCCGTTCGGTCCGGCTTCGGAAGACGGCGGAACCGCGGGCTGAAAGGGCGGCAAATCAGCGCCATCCGCCCAGGCGTGGGATTGTTTCCGCTTGTTCCCGGCCTGGATAACGTGCCGCAGCAGGGTGCCTGCCAAAACAATCGGCAGTATGACCAGGATGCCCAGGGCCAGCGCGGTGCGGACCATGGTTAACTGGGCCAGCGCCACGGTCAGCAAGGTCAGGCCCAAGGCCAATTCCATGGCGCTGAGATGTTCCCGACGGAGTGAATGGATCATCGCGCCGATGCCCAGCAGGCCCGCGATCAGGAGCAACCACAATGAACCGGCGCTTCCCACCCAACTGGGAACCAGGTTCAGCACCAGGAAGAGGGACTGATCGTCAGGCAGACTGACACTGCGCGTGAACGACAACTGCTGAAGATTCTGGCTCGCGGATTGAAAGGCATTGATCAACGCGGACAGCACGGACAACCGTGCCGGCGATAATAATACCGGCAGGATCAGGACAATGCCGCCGGCAATCAGCGCGCCAAGCGTCGGACGCCAGCGGCCGGTCAACCAGGCAACCAGACAGACGGCGGCCAGTGTTATGACGACGAGGAAACACCAGGCCGTTGCCTCTTGAACCAAGGTTTGAACCACACTGGTGACGGTCAACAGGACGGTTCCCAAACCGTTCATTCTTGTGCCATGGTCGCCGACCACGTTACCGAAGGAACCGACCGCCGCCAGTTTATCCGGCAACTGAACTGTCCACTGGGTAAAAGGGATTGGAGTTTTAAGAACGGCCGGCGCCGCCAGGCGTATCAGGGGGAAAAAGAAACCAAGTCGTCCGTGATTTTGCGCATACACCAGCTCAATTTGAATGGGCGTGTTGAGATCGCGAGGCCTGGGGATCGGCACCAGCAGGCCATCATCGCCCTGCAACGCCGCCAGATCGGAGCGTTTGCCATCTGCTTCCACAAGCCGCGTGGACCATAACCGGGCATTTTTCGGCAGGGCCAGGGCCAGGTATTGGCCGGAGGCGTTTTTCACGAAATAGGTGACGGTTGACACGGTCTCACCTTCCCGGCTGACCTCAGTCTGCAGGGATACATGGTCGGCCACCTGGCCAAGCAATGGTTCCGTTTCATAGCGGGTTGCCTTAAGACGGCTGGCGTGCGGCTTCTTGACATATTTATAGGTCGCAAGAAAAGGATCTTTCACCAGCAACGCATAGGCCTCGGGCACTTCATTGCGGTCAATACGAATGATGGAGGGGTCGCGCGTCTGCTCATCCAGTTTCAAGCTGGCTGAGCTGGCCGCCACCAGGTACCCGACTTCGCTTTCCGTCCCTTCCGTCTGGACGCCACCAATGGCGAGTTCGTCGCCTGCATAGCTGACCGGCCGGTCATAGGCAACCAGCAGCGTGTAATCGCCCATGATTTTTTCCTGGAGCGAAACGGTCCAGACGGTGTTGCTGTGTTCCCAGTTGCGCACATCCCGGCCGGTGAATTCCACGTTCTGGTATTCGGCGGGAATGGTCAGCTTGAATTCGCGGATGGGCGCGCCGCTGATGTGGTAGGTGATCAATGCGCTGCCGTAAAGCACGCCGTCCCCCAGCGAGATCAGGTGAAACATTTCAGAGTGGACCACGGGGGCGGTCCGCTCCAGGCCGACGGTTGCCTGCCAGGCCGTATCCTTGAACCGGAACGCCCATTGCGCATCCGGCACGCGCATGGGTGTGGAGCCCGTGTGAGCTTCAATCAGGCCTGACGATTTTTCCACCTTCAGCCGCAGCCCTTTTTCGCCGGACATGACCAGGTAGCCGCGTTCCGATTTGGCGGCGCGCACCTTGAAGGCCGGCAGGGAAAAAGCGGTCTTGTCACCGAGGGCCTGTTCCAGCCGTAGATCCATCAGGGTCCGGCCCTGGACCGCGTTGCGGAAATAGGCGCGGATGACACGCCGGCCGGCCTCGTCGCGCACGTCGTAATCGACAATTTCAGCGCCCGTGACGCTGGCAACCATCCAGGTCGGGTCGGTTTCAATGACCACTTCGCGCGCCGGCGCGTCGCGCACTTCAAGCTCAACCGAGGCGTTAAATATGGCATCGTTATCAACAACCGAAAGAATCAGCCGGTCGTCGGCGCTGACGGCGGTCACCACGTCATCGGCTTCCAGCGCGAAGGTGAACGGCATATTGACAAACTGGTATGTGAAGGGCGTGCGGGCGGGAAGTGCCCGCGCCGGGTCGGATGGCAATCCCAGCTTGACCTGGGGAAATGCCGCCTGGTCAATCTGGGTCAGGCCCAGCGCCTGGTTGACCAGGAGCTTGATGGCGCTATCGGTGCCGACGGTCAGGAATCCGTTGGCCCGAATGACATCCCGGGGCACAAAGGCCGGCAGGTTGAATTTGCAGGGGAATTCCGGCAGAACCATCTCGCCGTTAATCTGCAGAAGATACTGAGTGTCTTTCGGCCGGCTCAGGGAAACCGTCAAGAGCGGCTGGGCCGGATTTTGCCGGTCTATGCTCCAGTCCTGGATATCTTCCCCGCGCACCTGGGTGACATTGATATTCGACGACATAGCCACCGTGAGCTTGTTTAAACTACCTTGGACCACGCGATAGCTCAGGATGGTATCCAGGTGCACGGCGCCCACGCCCGCCGAGGCGATCATGTTGGCCACGCACTCCACCACCCGTTCGGCCTCCAGCTTCTTGATTTCCGGCTTCCAGCGCATCTCAAAGTCGTCACTGATCCCCAGGAACGCCGTCACCACCGTTTTGCCGCTGGGGGCCTTTTGCCGTTTGACGCTCAGCGCGCCGGGGAAATTGACTTCCAGGTCATCCCGATCGCACTGCACAGCCACCTCCCGGATCGTGGACAGGGGAATTAGAAACTGCGTGCGGCGCCAATCCCCCTCTTTGACCGGCCGGCTGGCAAAAACGAATTTAATCGATTGCCGTCCGCGCGAATCCAGCGTCAGCCAGAAACAACCCCCTTCCGCATTCCGGGACAAGACCACGCCCCGCGGCAGATCGCTTTCACGGCAGGCGATGTTTCCGGCCACCAGGGGCACCCGCCAAGATCTCTCCCGAACATCCACCATGAAAGCCATGGTGAACACCACGTTTTCGCCCTCGATCTCGCCGTGAATCGACAGGTCAGCAATGGTGAATCCCGTTGCGGCAGCCGGCGGGGCGGTCGGGAATTCAGCGGGCGTTTGGGTTGCCGCCATGCCCGCGACGCTTATGACGATCCATAATCCTGCGGCCAGTCCGCTCCCGATCAGCATGCGTAGTCGTTTCATGTTCTTTTCCTTTCGTTGGTTGAGGAAACGCATAGGAATTTTCAAAGTTGTAGTCGCAAGACGACAGCCCGCGAGATTGGTCAGGAAACGTCGGCCTAACATCCGACGGCTACAGTACAAGTTGCCCCGCTTCGGGGCCTAATGCAATTCAACCTCACGTTATTCGCGGCTCAGCCGGAGGCTTCCCTCCATAGACAGGCAGACTGCCCGACCTGCAGACCAAACGGGCGCGGCTATTTACCGTTGCCTGCATCCGGCTTGTTAGACTGTTGTGTTATTTCGCCATTAAGGATTATAATTTTCTTGAAAGATGTGTGAACTCCGCCCTCATCACCCTGCATCTTGAAGTCAATGATTCTCACTTTCATGTTTTGTTTCAGAAAGTAGTCATCTTTTGGGTGATGGAGTTTGATGCCTATGGTTTCACCACTTTTGAATAGTACAAGGTCGCCTTCTGGAGAGACCACTGTTTCTATTAGCGTAATGCTGTAATGCGCTGGTATGGTGCGGTCATATGCTCTGCTGCCAGACATACCAGGGAGCCCTTTGACAACTTTGTCAGGATGCCAGGAAATTGCCTGAATTGTTCCTTCGATAGTCATGGGCGCCATTGGCCGCATTGGTGCTGCACAAGAAAGTTGTGCAAGAAAAGTCGCACAGACACCTACTGTTGCAATCATGAGCCGTTGCATAACCATTCCTCCTTTACATCTGTATCGTTTTTGTTGCTGTCTAACGCGGGCTTGTGCCCGCAACCCAAGTATGCCGTTCTCCCAGCAGTGTGTCGAGTCGAGTAGACCGGAGGAATCTCACCCCCAGTCCCTCACGGAACCGTACTTGAGCCTCTCGACTCA
>Ga0180015_1000183_pt1 | contig 18758 bp, 14 predicted proteins | sample KR13_S2_MetaG_FD_116508 | JGI IMG/M metagenome (GOLD analysis project Ga0180015, IMG submission 116508) | Groundwater microbial communities from the Olkiluoto Island deep subsurface site, Finland - KR13_S2_MetaG | ecosystem: Environmental > Aquatic > Deep subsurface > Groundwater | place...
ACCTTTGATATTTGGTGAATACGAAATGATGTTGTTGTTAGACTTACAGTAACTTCTATACCAAATTCATCTTTTATAGATATCCTCTTTCTAAAAAACATGTTATTACGCATATAATCATCAAACAACTCACGTAAAAAACTTTTAACGTACTGCATTTTTTTTATCATTTTGTTCATTTTTTTTGCGTTATTTGCCCGATTAGAATCAAGTCTGCTTTTCAATGCAAATTACAAAAGTATAACATTGAACTCCTCAAATAATGCTTATTTTCTTATTTTTAAAAGGGTTTTACATTTGCAATTTCTTAAATACAAAATAAATAATCGAAGACCATGAATTTATTCATATCCAACATTCTGTACTGAGCTTGGTAAAGGTCCAATATATTCTGTACTAAAAACAATATTGTCTATATAATAGGAAATGTCATGCTCAGTCGAGCAGTTAAATGAATTATCTCCAAAACCAAAAAGGTTCATACCCCCATCTGATTGTACGTTAATCCAGTTTTCTCCATGAAAGACGGAATTACCTTTCCCAGCATAATGTCCGTCTAACCAAATCTCAAAGATACCATTCGGGGTACCCGGAGGTTCAACCGTTGAAAGTTTCCAGTGAAATTCAATACAATGCCATGTTTGCGGATTCATAAAATCACCAGCATTTGTTGGGTGATTTTTATCGTATATAGGCCCGCAAACATGGGTTTGATCCGCAGCACCGGGTAGAGGAGAAATATACGCCCAAGTCCGATCTGTAGGGAACCCCCATATTCCTCGATTATCTGTTTCATTCCCTGTTTTCCAATCTATCCGAGTCGAAATCATGCCAAAACCTGGTACAATAGAATCTCCAAAAGCACTTCCGGAACCACTCTGAGGAACAAATGTCCCGTCATAGGTGTCGGGATGGACATAGTAACCACCTTGATATGGTTTTAATGCATTAAAGTTTACCCCCTGAAAATTTCTCATCATTTTATATTCAAGATGAGCCATATTATACCAGCCATATTTGTCATCTCCGCTATCATCAAATTTAAAGTAATATCGAAGATAAATTTCATTATACCCTTCTGCTCCCAGCCATTTAGAAATAGATGCCTTAGGCAATGCACCACATGTAGCAGCAGGATAAGTTATTTTAAAGCAAGGTGAACCGTTCACTCCTTCTCCTGTAACAATTCTAACATCAGTGCCCCAATTATCAGTATGCCATCCATTCCAACTGTTATCGAAAGTCCTTTGACCGTTCGGCATATAGGAAAGTGGATAATCAGTATAACCTCCAACGGTACAACTGCCACCAATGTCTTTCGTGCAGGGCCAGAACGCAGTTGGTTGATCAGGAACCCATTCATTTGTATAACCATCAAAATCTTCTCGAAAGATTACTTCAGCAGATGATTCGGAAACCAATGATACCATGCTAATCAATGAAATAAGAACTATTAATAAAACAAATCTTTTCGAAAGCATAATTAATCCCCCTTATAGTTTTTTTGTCATAAAGGATTTACCGTTCTAATTGTTACCAATGCCGGATTTTGTTCAACCGAGTGGATAATCTCATAAAAGCTATGTATTACCAGGGAAAGAGCCCATCATCGGCCTGCAAATAATCGCAACATGCTGAATCCTCTGGCAAAACTATACACCATCCATACGATAACAAGCTTCAGAAATGGCAAAGGGCTTCTTAATCGCCAACAAACAATTAATGCCTTTAGTAGTGGAAAGATGCAGGATAGAACGCATAGAGCAACTACCGCAACGGTTTGTTTTAAGATGATTGAAACAGGAAATACGAATATGAAACTCGTATAAAAAAATGAGATAGCATGGCTTGGAAACTCTTGCAATATGAAACCATGCGCACGTAAGCCGTCAAAGTTACCCATACCTCTCCAACTTTCCTTCAAAAAAAGCTGCCATAGGGTTTTAGCCTCACCTAAATGGACAGCACCTATTGATTTGTCAGCAATTATTTTGTAACGTTTACTTAAGCGATACCCCAAGTCGACATCCTCGCAAGTTACCAATTTTTCATTGAATCCACCTATTTCTTTAAAAATATTGGCGGGTATAATCATATTCATTGACGCTATCCATTTTCTGTATTCTCTTTCGGGTCGCATACTAATTTGCAAATGCCACGTTTGCTCAACCCATGTTGAGTTATCTGGTATTTTAGGACTGCTGCCAACACAGCCAACTATTGGGGAGTTTAATAATTTTAACGCATTATTTAGCCATTGCTTTTCTACTAATACATCTGCATCAACAAAGGCCAATATTTCCCCGCAAGCCTTGTCCGCACCGTAATTTCGAAGCTTTGATATATTAGCCGCTGGCATAGAAAAGACCCTTGCACCGAACTTCTTTGCAATGCTCACAGTTTCGTCAACAGACCCATTATCTATTACAATAACCTCATAACGTTGTGGCGAAAAATCAATTTTGATTAACGCACTTAGACAGTTACCAATAATTTCAGCTTCGTTCTTTGCCGGTATTATGATTGAGACCAATGGGTTATTTGTTATAAATGCAGTCATAATCTAACCAGTGTTTTTGGAAAAAGAATCAAAAGAATTTAAAACTCAGGCACAATTGTTGAATTTACCCATTTGAATTTTCCACTTTTTGTTCTTGGAATTAAATCTACATACTCAACCTTAATTGTAATTTCGCTTCCAAGCCTTTCGTTAAAAGCAGAAATTAAGGCGGCTTCATCTTGCCGGGTATAATTGCTGGTCTTTACAATCTTGACAAGCAATTGATCGATTTTGTTTTGAATGATTTGTGATTCAACAATATTTCGCATTGGTTTAAAGGGGTGGGTTAGAACTGATGGGGAAATCAGCCTTCCATCAGGAAGTGTTACTATACTCTCATTTTTTGTTGCAACATCGTCCATCAACGGAAATCCCCTACCACAACTACATACCTTTGCTTTCAAAGAACATGAATCATTTGTCTGATAGCGTATCAAAGGCATAGCAAAATTGTGCAGACTAGTAGCCACAATTCGCCCCAACTTTTCTTTTTCAACGGGTTTATTCTTACTATCCAGAAACTCAATAATACCATAATCCATGTTAAGATGTTTTCCTTCATGTTTTTCGCATTCTGTTGCAAAAACAGCTCTTTCAGCCATGCCATAGAAATCAAATATCTTACAACAAAATGCTTTTTCTATAGCTTCTTGCTGGTAATCAAATAATGTCTCAGAAGAAGTCAAAACAGCATCTAACGGAAAGGTCGTATTCTTTTTGTTCAGATGCATCGCAAGAATGTAGACAGTGGACGGATAACCTTCGACAAACTTAATGTTATCCTTTTTTAATTTATCAAAATAATATGGCATATTATCATTCGTTAAATGAAATGATGAAAGAAAAAGCTGATTGTTTATGTAATTTTTGCGCCAGAATGGCGGTTTGTTCTGTTTTATTGGGACAATTACTCTTCCCTGAATAGATGCATACGGTATTCCATATTTCAACCCCGCCCAGTATTTTTGACGCCAATCAGCCACATGATGAACAACACATGTTTTCACATCATAGCATACATCGAGAGGCGAACCTGTTGTTCCACTAGTATGCCCATGTCTCAAATAAATCCCTTTTAACTTTGGAGAAATTAATTGCTGATAATTATTTTTAATGTGTTCTCTTGTCAGAATAGGTAATTTAGGTAGATCTTTTACAGTTTTTATATCTCTTGGCACAAGGTGCAACTGTCGCATTATATCTCTATAATATGGAACTGTTTCATATGCATGGTTAATCAAAAGTTGCAATTTTTCATTTTGATAATGCTCAAGGTCTGATTCAGATAACCATTGATTCTTGTCGAACTCTGCAAAAAGGCTCCAAAATTTTTTCCCATATCTCTCCAGATAAAGTTCAAAAGCTTTGGCGTTTAAAACAAATGATTGAAAAAATACTGGACTTTTCTGGTAAATTGTCTCAAGCAGACCCATATTCTCACATTATCTTCAAATTAATTTTGTCATTGTCCGACATTGATAATTGCTCATATTAGCTTTTTTGCTGAAACTTACAATAACCGACCATGCAAGAAATTGTGCCGCAGGGATCTTATTAAAAAGGCGCTTTTCAATAACTTCTAACAAATCAAGAAGTTTATTAAAATATGTTGTATTAGCAAATGGTACGGCAAAAAGTGTAAGCAACTGATAACATTCATACTCCACTTTTTTAAAATATTTTCTTGCCATGTTGAAATCCTTTATTAATAAGGGATGTTCATCAATTGTTCTACTATACGGTGTCAACCGGCGATATAAATTTATCAATGGATTATGACCAAGCGGTTCAAGGAAAACAGCTTTGCTTTCCAGTTTAAGTACTTTATGAAGCTGGCTATATGCACGCTCCAGATCTAAATGATGCAATATTGCTGACCCGCATATTATATCAAAATATTCCTTAGGAAACTCAAGATCTTCTGCGTTCATAACCTTAAAACAAAGTTTTCCTTTAATATCTTTCAGGTTGGAACTCTTTTTGATAGCATTTTTAACCGCAACTTCGGAAATATCTATGCCAACTACCTCGGCCCCCTTTTTTGCTAATTCGAATGCTAAACTTCCTTTTCCACAACCGTACTCAAGAACTCTAACCGGTTTTTCTTCAATTTTTGAAAACACAATGTTACGATAATCTGAAAAACTTCTGCGAGCTATTGAATAAAATATCGAAGTACTACTCCGAATGTTGATATTTTTTTTAAATAGCTGATCGTGAAATGCCTTTTCTCTTTCCAAACGTTTTTTACTGTCTAATTTCATTCGATATTATACCATCGTATAACATATTGAAAATTCAATTATTTTATCCGAACCGCTCGTAATTTTGATATAATGCGCCATTTAACATACTGGAATTCTCTATTAATACATTTCAATATATGCTCATTGAAATTAAAGGACTTTTTGTATCTGGAAACATCTATATCAATCAAATTTTTCATAATAGACGATGAATATGTCCGGTTGTCATTCATAAAGCCATTTAACAACATTAACACAATTGGTCGGGTCAAATCTTTTGTTTCAAACTCATACAGATATTTAAGCGCTTCCTGAAAAAAATACTCAGCTTTTTCTATAAACACCTGGTTCAAGCGTGAATCAGCATATTTTGAAGCAAAAAGGAGCGCATTGCATTTGCGAATATCCTGTGCTGCCCAAGTTTCATTAGGATACTCCAGTTTTTCAGGTTTTTCAAGATAGGGGTATTCATTTTCAACCATCCATTTCCCGTAATTAACCAGGCTTTTTACACCATATTGAAACATAAAATCTAACTGGTTGTTTTCAATTTTTAAATCAAGATATTTCCCCAGAGCCTGAAAAAAAATGGTATACATCCATCTGTTTTCTGCATCAAGAAGATCACGTTTATGAATATCATCATCCGGATGGACACACGCGCAAATAAGATCTTCGGCTTTTTCAAGAAACATACTGTCATTTGTGAGTACATAGGCATCAAGTAATGTATTTAAGGAATTTCCGCTTGCCCTCCCTGGCCCGTCAAGCCCATACACTTTGTCATACTGCACAAGTTCACGTCTGCTGATCATACTTTTTAGCGCCGAGCTGGTTTTTTTTATCATGCTGATAATTTTATTTGTCAAAGTGCCAGCCATATCAATGCTATTAACAATAAATGACGCGAGGTCAATAACAGCCGTTTTTGATAATTGATCACCTGTTAAATAATAATGATAGATAAAACCGGAAGAATAGTTATGAGACTGTGACGGACCGCCACCATAATTTGCCAGATCCCTGTATTTGGCATGCCTTATTGAAGAGCATCTGTGTGTAGCGGTTTGTGCATCAAGATAATGTTCAGTATGCCAGAAAAGGCCATGGTTAAATTCAGGACGGTCATCATCTGTATGATAAATATCTATATCTTTTACATGGTCGCAAAGCTGGTCAGCCAGAATGAACCATTTTGCATCACCGCTCCTTACAAATTGCATTAAAGCGCCATATATGCAATCGTACTGATTATTGTAATGAGAAATAAAAGGTTCAGTGCCTTTGTGTCCAACTGCTTCATGATCTGCATAGAACTCCCCGAAATTTCTCCAGCCATATTCATCAATAATTTCACGCCTGTGAAAGAAGGTGTTGCTTCCGTTTATAGCTGTATTTATTAATCCTATTAATTCCTTATTGGGATCTTCAATTTCCGGAATCAGATAATAGAAAGCCTTTGATTTAGCATACCATTCAGGGGTTGCGCGTGGTATAAGCGGAGTTTGTATCCAATCCAGGCGATAATTTTCACTATCAGATTTCCCAAAATTAAGGAAAACAGTGTGGGTTTTCTGTTCTCCGCCTTGCAACTCGAAAACGTCATCGAAATGCTTGGGAAACAGTCGTATTGCGATGGTGTTGTCCTCGGCCTCAAGGCCCTTTGGAAAATTTTGCCAGAAGTACTGGACAGAAGCAGCTATTTTCTTTTTTTCATCAGAAATAGAAATGACAGGGTTTGCCCGAAGCCCTTCACTTTTCAACTTCCCATTCTCGTAAATTCGATAACCTCTGAAGGAATTCTTGACCTCATTGTTCCGGTTTACATGATTTCTGCTTTTCCAGTTTTCACCACCACTACTGTCTTGATAAATGAGCAAATGGCTTCCGCCATTTAGCTCATAGCTCTCAGCTCTTAGTTCATGGGCATTCTTAGTTGATAGGTCATCATTTAGCGGGGTAAAGCTTCCTGGATCTTTTGCTGTGAGCTGTGAGCTGTGAGCTGTGAGCTTATTCTGATAGTCCATGGGGACGGGGTCTTCGTATAGCTGATACGAGATTGACGGTGGTCCGTTGTTGGTGTTCAGGGCAGTATGGATGGAGAGGTCCTTGAAAAAGATTGAGCCCGGATCGCCGAGATCCCACAGGCCACCAGGGTGTTTAGCTGCTCGTGGATTCAGTATGGTAAATTCTATTTTGACGAGAGAGCTGTTTGCAAACAAGTGCACCCTGGAAAAGAAGGCAGCAAAACTTGATTTGGGGGACGTTCTGAATTCACCTTCCACCTTTAGGGTAGTTCTCAATGGTCCTTTGGTTTCAAAAAACATGTTGTTTATGCGCGGTTCATATTCAGCGCCTGATACGTCGGTCAATACGATTCGGCTTTTTGTGCCATCCACTATTTTATTGTCGCCAATGACAACGCGGTCAAGGGGCTTTAACACTTGGGTATTTACGAAGAAAGATGCGGTTCCTGTATCGACCCGAAGGTGGTCTTGACCTTCCTCCGTGGATATGTGGCATCGTTTATCTGCGGTGGCTTCTGGTTTGTTCCTGGTTAAGGTTAACTTCAGTTCCTTCGTGGTTTTAGCTCTTACGGAGGCCTGAAAGTCAAGGAGGACCCATTTCAAGCTATCGTCATGCCAAGTGGCGAGGACCTGGGTTTGAAGGGGGAGATGGCCAGCGTCGGGATCAACTATGCACAACCCTGAAGTATCAGTCAGCAAGCCCTTAGGAAAGGGTATACCGACAGTGACCGGTTCGTTGGTTCGGTCAATGCCAGCAGTCTCTTCTATGATTATGGGAACATGTAAGCTCATAGCTGATGGCAAATTTAGATGGTTTTTATCATGGGTTTTCGTTCAGGCGCTACTTAAGCTTTTTCTGCGACAAAAAAGTAATCTGAACATAACAATTCTTCGTCAGGTAGATCACAAAAACAGCACGTTAATTCAGATTTTATGGATTTTAATTCCTCCTGTAAAAATTCATTCAGAGATTCCTCGTAAAGTATTTTAAAAGAATAATAATCCAATATCTCTTTATATTTGTTTCTCCTCCATCGATTTGGATAACCCTTTTGGCTTGTCATAAGATACCACGTTAAAGGAGAGTGACATAAAAAATCTAGAGGGACTCTTAAATGAGTCCCGTGTGACGTCAGATCAACTTTGTGAATCATAATGCCGCGTGATTTTAAATTCTGGTGCATATTTTTAAAAGTTTTCTCCAGACTGTTGCAATGCTCAAGAACAGCTCTTGAGACAATTATATCTGCCTTTTCTGGGACTAAAAATACTCCATCTTTAGCCCATATATAGATAATATCTTTGTTAATGATATCGTCCCACGTTTTCCTTCCAGCATAACTATTATTATGATTTAATAACATTTTGTTATAGAGGTTCAAGTATTTCTTCTCACTTGCTAAAGGGAACCTGTCAATGCAATACACACGCTTTGCACCATGACACAGGAATAGCAAAGGTACCCCCAAAAAATCACCCGGGCCGTACTCAACAATAATCTTGTCTTGAAAAAAAGGAGAGATATTATCCTTTACCTTATTGAGAACTCTCAGATAATCGTCAAAAACCTTGATGCAGTATTTTTCTAGCTCGTAATCTTTATTATAATCTCCACCTCTCCCTGTTTCATGAGTCAATTTCATGAATAACTTTGGCGCCAATAGTGCCAATATGTTTGATAATATACCTCGAATAATTGTTGTTACCTTAATACGCAACAAACCCCCTTTCAGTCTGAAATAAATCTCAAGCAACACGGTCATAGATCGCCTGATAAGAACTCACCATCTTGTCTACGGTGAAGTTCTCTTCGAACCTTCTTCTGCCCGCTTTCCCCATTTTCTTCATCAAATCTTCATTTCTGAAAAGTGTGCAGATTTTTTCTGCCAGGGTTATTTCATCATTACTCGGAATGATAAATCCGGTCTCCCCATCCATAACAATCTCTGGATTGCCCCCCACATCCGTCGCAACGCAGGGCAAACCAGTTGCCATAGCCTCCAGGAGTGTCATAGCCGTTCCTTCGCTGAGCGACGTAAGCAGGAAGATATCCATAGTCTTATAGAACAGATGAGTATCTTCTCGGAATCCCGTAAAGATCACCCGAGAAGAAAGCTTAAGCTCTGACGCAAGCAACTCAAGGGTTTCTCGCTCCGGGCCATCTCCGACAATGATCAGAAAGGTATCAGGATAGGTGTGGTGAACGATTTTCAAGGCATTGATCATCATTTTGTGATTCTTTATATGATCCAGGCGGGCCACAGTGCCTATAACTTGAGCTTTCTCGGGTATCCCAAGAAACTGCCTTTTTGAATTAGTAGAAACAGACCTGACATATTCCGTGTCGTCAATTCCATTATAAACTACTCTTATTTTGTGCTTTGGAAAGTTTTCAAAGTTAACAAGCGCTTCACGCGTTGCCGATGAGATGGCAGTGATATAATCCGTGTAAAGATTGAGCAAGGGGTTTGCCAGGACCCTTTTGAGCTTTCGTTGATCAGGATGAAACCTTCCGTGTTCAGTAAAAATGACCTTACATGGGGTGAATGCTGCACCTAATACACCATAAACATACGGTGTGTATTGGTGGCAATGAAGCACATCGACATTATGGCGAATAATATAGTGATAAATTTGACTTATCAGGGAGAGATCGAATCCGGGTTTTCTGTTCAGGGCAGTTATTTGATAGCCTTTTTTTGTAGTTGTATCCCAAAAGGGCCAATAGGTTGATCGAGACAGAGGATTGATACATCATATTTCGATGACTCTGCATTTTCAATGAGGTTGCAAATGACCTGCTCAGCGCCACCTATCCTCATATCAAAGGTTACATGCACAATTCTCTTTCGATCAGGGCTCATAGATTATAGGTGATAGCTCAGAGGTAACAGCTGATAGACTACAACCACGCAGGGACACGGATTGACGGAAAAGCACTAATATCTGTAAGTATCAGCGCTAATCCGTAGTTAAATTAAGGAGATCATCGAATGCTTTGAGATTCTTTTCCCACGAATAATGCCGCCGGATATTCTCCACAGCTCTTTTCCCCATTTCTTTCCTTCTGTCTGGCTCCTTGAGTAAACTAATTACCTCATTAGCAAAGCTTACCTCGCCGTCTGCAATCGCAATATCAATATTATTGTGACAAATAATGCCACCACTTGCATTTGAAGTAGCAACTACGGCATTTCCGGTGGCCATTGCTTCCAGAACCTTATTTTGTAGCCCGCAGGCTATTTTGAGGGGGGTTACACAAACGTCTGCCATCCAATAGTATTTTCTTATGTCATGCACATAACCGGTTACAATCACCCCGTCAATTCCAGACAGATTCCTCACCATATTAGTTGGCCTGCTGCCAACAATATAGAATTGTGCTTGGGGAAGCTCAGCCCTAATTTTCGGAAAAATACTTTTGCAGAACCATTTTACACCATTCTCATTGGCAAAATAGTCCATAACGCCGGTAAACAACAGAATAGGTTTCTGGTTTCTGGTTTCTGGTTGCTGGTTAATATCCGATTGATACGGGGAAAAGTATTCATAGTCAACACCGTTTGGGATGACATGAATATTCCTGGCCTTAGGATAGAGCTTCTTGAATACTTCTACTTCTCGTTGGGAAATGAAGATTGAATGATGAAATGATCGATTGATCTTGACTTCGTACTTGAACAGTCGTTTGTTTTCTATTTCGTAAATCAGGTTTAAGGGGGGGCTGGCGTACCTGGCATATTGTAGCCATTTGTTAGAGTCCAGGTCCACATAGTCAATAATGAGTTTGGTATTGGGCAAACCCGCTTTTTTGTATAAGGGATTGCGGAATATATATTCGGCCATACTGGAGCAAAAACAGATGACAGCATCAATATTCTTTTCTTTTAAGGTCCTATCTACATAGTTTTGAAGGCTTTTGTCGTAAAAGTTGGAAACCGAAAAAGCTTTACCGGTAAACAAGCTTTTCAAGAGTTTCGCTTTTTTATTAAAGTATATCGCATGAACTTCCTTGCAATATTGCTCCAATTCGTTTAAGTATGCATCCTCGGATTGTTGATCTAATATTGTTCCCAAATAGATTTTATTTCTTTTCGAAAAGTATTTTATTTCATTGAAGGAACGAATCTTATCTCCCTTATCAGGAGGATATGGAATTCGATGGGATAAAAATAAGATGTTCATCAAAACTAAACCTTAAACTCCAAGATCTTTGTCAGTAACTTCCTTTGAATTAACAAGTCTGTTTTGTACGGTATTCAAAACAAGCAGATAATAAAAGGTCTCATAGGTAGCAAGATTGAGAAATTGGGCACAAACAAAGAACCCAGCCAAACTTCCCATTATCGATTCCCTTGTGGCAACAAAAAAGGGATCGGTATCCTTAGACTTTAACTTAAGATGCTTCCAATAATCGGTGAATAACCCGAAACAAAGCAATAAGAACATCAATCCAGCAAAGATTCCGGCTTCCGAAGCGAATTGAAGAACCGAATTATGAGTCACAATTATCTTTCCTTCTTTATCCGAGTAATCCCGAAATGCAGACATGAAATTACCCAATCCAACGCCGGTAATGGGATGGTCAATTGTCATCTTAAGTGCTGCGTCCCAAGCATGGAGCCTACTTTGAGCAGAACCCTCGCCCTCAATATTAAGAATCATTGTGCTTTTTTTTTGCATATAGCCTCCGGCTTGAAAGACAAAGGCGAGGATTAAAAGAATTGGAATAACTATCATTAAAATCTTCTTTTTTGATCGAATGGCTATAAATAAAGTTACAATACCAAGCCCTATTAAGCCCCCTCTTGATCCAGTCAGAAAAATTGCATGCCAGGCCCATGGAATGAGGAACCATAGGAAATACTTTATTATTTTATTATTATAATAATCTCCCATGAAGTACAGAAAGGGTATAGACATAACAAAAAACATTGCAAAAGCGTTTTCATCTGTATAAACACTGCTGATTCCTGCAAAACCAGGGCCTGTCAGACCAAGCGTTCCAAGGCGTGTGAGTTCACCAGTAAAATACTGCATATTACCCCAATATATAAAATAGGTTGCAGTAGCCAGAATAATCATAATCAGGAAATGATATTTTTGCTTATTATCTATAAGTAATATTGCAATATAATAAAATAAGATAACCTTAGTCATATTTGTTAGTAAATATTTTGGGTCGAACATAATACCAGAATTTTCAGTTGCCCCATAAGGACTGAAAAAATATGAAATAACCAAAAAAAACCACAGAATGAATAAATACAGATTTTGTTTGCTTTTTAGAACGGTGAAATCAATCTTCTTTCCAAAGGTAAATAATATGAATCCCAAAATGGTCGCCAGCGCAATATAGAAAGAGACTCGCGTATCTTTGAAAACCCATGGCCACATCGCGGCAGGGACAAAAAGAGCAAGCATATAGTAGGCCAAGACACCTATCCAAGGCTTAATCAGCGAGGCGCCCATTGTGCTAACTAGTAAAAAATATAGTATGATACGACCCATAGCGGAATTCTATTGAGTTCTGACGAAATTTAGGAGATAAATCATTGCGTTATTTGATAAGTGGGTTTCGCGCATGTTGCACGTTGTAGAGACTGATGGAGCTATCTCAAAATGGATTATTTTCCGGCAGGGGAGTCCGCCCTATGCGGGAGGACACATGCTGTGTTTGCAGTGATAGACTAATATGGACCACTGGTCAAAGGGCCCTATTTGGGACTCAAATCTGGCTTTGAGATTGCATCGTCCTGTTAACCAGGATGCGTATTCTTCGGTTATGCAGTTCGCCTTTATAAGTATCCACCGATCAGAGGCCTGTTTGCTGGTTGGGGGATGAAAAAGCGTCTTTTTTACCAGCGGATGCCCCATCGTTTCTGAGGGATCTACACCGAGATAAAAGGCAACGACACCTGGAGCTGTAGCAAAAATTTCCGGATTTTTGTCGGATTGCACTTGCACACAAGCCGCCTGCTGTAAATACGCTGTTGCTTCTTCCCATTGAGGCCGACCGCCGTGCATCGTTGTATGATACGCAATAAGAAATACTGTGTAATACAGAACTGTAGCAGAACCTAACAGAACTGAGAGAACGCGGTAGCCTCTTTGATGAAGAGAGACTAAGCTAAGTGAGGCTAAGATAACGAACCCAATTAGTGAGAAAAAACCATAATACCAGGTGACGCTAACTACGTCCGTTACCATGTTCAGCAGCGTAATGACAATTAGCTCCACTATAGGTAGAATGCCGGCAATGACAAGGAAGTGCATGATCCTTTTGGGAATTTGACGAGCAATGAACGGAGCTAACAGGCCGAGCCCAACCACCGGCATCCCGAAATAGGCCAGCACTCTTACCAGGAATTTAAGCGGATCACGAGCTGAGGGCATAATCCCTCCCCCCTCTCCCAATGATGCTTGCAGTTGAAGTTGTTGAAAAAAATCAAAAGCAAAGTATCCCAGAATGGCCAGCAAGGGTATGCCAAAGACAAGGTATCCTTTTAGATTGTAGGCGCCATCGGACTCCTGATTCCAGATCATTAGCGCTAAAAAAAGGACAAACACCGGCGCCAGGAGTACTGCTGAAAAGTGCGTTAATAGTGCGATAGCAAAAGCTATATTAGATAGGATTAGGGCTCGATATTTTCTTTGTTCAAAGCCTTCCAGGAACCAGTACATGCTGAGGAGCTGTAAGACTAAAACCATGGTATAGTAACGAATCGACTGCGACCAAAACAGGTGTCCGAGATTGATAGCGAGGAGCAATCCCGCAAGGAAGGCAGCCTCGCGAGAAATCCACTTGCGAAAGCAGGCATACAGGAAATAGATACTTAGCACTCCCATTGCCGCAGCAAGAAATCTACCTGCACCCACACTCACCCCAGTGAGACGGAATACTCCATTGAGAGCAAGAAAAAAAACCGGGAAAGAACTCGGAAATGGCTTTCCCAAGTGCTGAGAAAAGTAGATTGTCGCCTCCTCGTCTTCCCATAAGCTCCAGTCCGAGATTTTCCAGAGCCGAAGAACCGTCGCGATACCCAGAAGGAGAACAATCGCCCAGGGTGATCGGAAGAGTTGTGACAGCTTGCCCTTAATAGTATTTAAACCCAATATCGCTCACTCTCCCGGTATATGCAGAGGGCTGAATATTTCACCAACCAATGGAATGTCAATAAAAAGAAGACTCAACACCAGAATCAAGCAAAAAGCAGAATAAACGACCAATCCTCTTTGTTTATAAAGTTTTTCAGGATACTGGGCAGGGCTGTCGTCCCAGAAAGCCAGCCTCATATACATCGGTATAAAACCTGCCATAAATGGAACGCTCAAAATCAGTTCGACCCTGTAACGGATTAGGAAAATACCAAAAAACAGACTGAAGGCTGATGCATAGTAGACCATGCTCAGAATCAACCGGTATTCGTTATAGTATGAAAATGATTTACGATATTTTACAGCAACATCCTTGTCAGCTATGCATCGGTATTCTGCATACCTTTTAACCGCCATAAAAAAAGCGCCGATCATCCAGTAGGCCATAATAAGGGATAGGGTCGGCGGATATAGTTTGTTTATGATAAACCAGCCCAATAGCAAACGAATCGGGTTGTTGATTGATTCGGAAAGAACGTCCAGGTATGGTAAATCTTTCAAGCGGATGGGCGGAACGTTGTAAAGCAGCCCCATGATCAAAAGGAGCGCCAGGCTGAGAAAGAAGAAGAAGTTGAGCTGCCAAGCAATAACAAGACCTGTCAGGCCTAAAAGGACCCATTCTAAATAGGCAATCTTCAAATTGACCAGGCCTGAAGGAATGGGCCGTTTTTTCTTGACCGGATGAAACGCGTCTTTAGGGGCATCCAGAATCTCATTAATGGTATAGTTGCTGGATGCAACCAGGCAGGTTGCTGCCAAGCCGAGTAATAGGGATGGTATAATCTCCCATGAAACAAGATAGGGTGAGTCATGGAAAGCAAATACTACACCCGGCAGCATGAAAACATTTTTGAACCAGTGATCGGGCCTGGCGATTTTTATGTAAGGTTTAAAGTTCATTTCTTTTTGACAGGATTTTCAGGATTAGTTTTTCAGTGATCACCTGGGCGATGATGGAATTATCTTCAACAAATCATAATGGGAACTAATAGAAGGATATTCACGCGTTGTTTTTTTCTTCAAAAGGCCATTTAGAATGACCACCTGCATACCTGCCGCAGATGCGCCGGCGCCATCAACGTCCGGTCGGTCTCCTACATAAAGAATCTCTGAAGGATTCAGGCCCATTCTCCTCGCGGCCACACTAAAGCCATTGGTCTGTGGCTTGAAACCATTTACTTCGGGATCACTTGCAGACACGATTACCGAAATGTATTGGGAGATATCCAGGGCATCCAATTTCTTTTCAACGGGGTAATCTGAATACACACCCAGTTTGAGTCCTGTTTCATGAAGCAGAGCGATTACGGTTTTTATTCTTTTTCTTCGGCATAGACGGAGATAGGGGAGAGGCTTGTTTTCAATCCACTCCTGTATAGTCTCTGATATATAGGCTGGGGATTCTCCCGTATTTTCAGAAGTAATATGGATTTGCCTGCTGGGATAGTCTACATCTTTTTGAGGATACCTTCGCAGGGTTTCTTGGGCTTTTCGAAAACTCATGATCACCTTGATCTTTCGGAGAAGTTCCTTTGGATTATGCATGTTCAACGTTATTAAGACAAGAATCATAATCACGCGAAGAGGGGTCTGGTGATATAGTGTGCCGTCAACGTCGAACAGGATACCTTTTATATAGGGCATGGTATTTATTGTTTTCATTCTCAGCGAGCTCAGCCTTCTCCGCGGTAAATTGAAAACTGCAATGGTTCTTGAGAAAAAATATATCTGCAGCAAAAAAAACAGCGGCGCTATCTGGCTTAAGCCTGTAATTTTTTCCCTTATTTTTAATATGACAGCCATGCCTGGAAGAAGTAAGAAAAGCAAAGCCGCGATAAGCATTCCCGGAGTTCGGACGGCAGCCGTATACAGCAGGATTGCCGGCAAAAATATTCCAAAGTATAAAGGAATCAACAGGCTTGGAAGCTCTTTGATTGACAGACCGTGACTGCCGATACCTTGCAGGTTACTGTGCCCCCTCCATATTTCTTTTCTGATGAATTCTTTTACAGTGCTTGCTTCGCCAAGATGGATTACTTCTATTCTACTGTCGCACACTATTTTCCCAAATTTGCGAATCCTGTAGCTGAAGTCCACATCTTCACATGTTACCAGTTTTTCGTTAAAACCGCCGACCGCAAAAAACTGGTCTTTTCTAACGAATAGATTCATTGACTCCAGCCAATCTACATCTTGCACACTATTTTCCTTCCGGCGTACAATGTACCAGGTACGCTGCAGCCAGTTGGCACTGTCTGGTAAAACAGGCGGGGCTCCCCATGCAGCAATATTTTTATCATTAAAATATCTCGACGCATTCAGCAACCAGTCCTTTGCAATAATGCAATCTGCATCCACAAAGGCAAGAACGTTACCGGATGCCTGTTTCGCACCCAGGTTACGCAACCCTGAAACATTCATGGAATCATCGCGTAAAACCCGCACCCCATATTTTTTAGCAATTTCCCTGGTATTGTCTGAAGAACCGTTGTCAACCACAATGACTTCGATATCTTCTTTTGAATAGTTTAGATTAAATATGGAATCCAGACAAACAGGCAGATGTTTTTCCTCATTATAAGTCGGAATTATGATTGAAACAGTTTTATTTTTCATTTGAATGGAACCACGGATCGTTTCCTTGATAGCTATGATCGATATTTTACCTAATTTTGTTTATACTCCTGTATCCACATTTCGGCAAATAGTGCAGCCCATAAGAAGTTTAGAATTGGAAACCCAAGTTTTTTTCCATTTAGTGCATCTGACAGCAATTCATCAAGAATTCTGACTGGCACTATCTCTGTTATATAGCCATTTTGAACTAATAATATATCGCGAACCTTTTTATTGAAATCCTGATATGTTAACCACCTTGCAAAAGGAGGAACGAACCCACTCTTTTTTCTATAAATAAACTCTTTGGGCATGAATTCTTCAAGAAGTTTTTTTAGAGGCCACTTGATTATCCCATTATGGATTTTGGCATCCCATGGCACCTTTCCTTGTTCTATCAAAACTTCCTGCCAAATGTATGGATATACAACCTTAAGTCCAAGACTTTCTCCAACAGATAGTGCTTTGGCTGTCCACAAGCGGCTATTAATATGGATTAGTTGTCTGACAGTGGTATGAGCCTTATAGCCAAAACTGTCATAGTTTTCACTACAACTCGAAAAAACGTCTTCCATAAGTCCTTCAATCTCTTCGTCCCATCCTTCTTGAATCCTTAGACTTAAATAATTTAATGGTGGCTGTACTAAAAAGTAATTCAGAAGATTATTTTCATGAACGTCTGCTAAGGATAGAAGCCTGGCTAAAGGCCGACCATGGGAATCCCATTTCCAATAAGGAGTATTTTTAAAAGTAGAAGCAATTAAGCTTTTTAAAAATTTAGGAAAGTGGTGTTTGGTTAAGTACTTAGATTTTAAATTCAAAGCTTGAAAACCAAAACAATCATCGCCTCCGTTACATTCGATAATGATAGCGGAGTCATCCAAATATTCTCTTATCAATTTTATAATAAAAGTTACAGGTAAGCTTGAAAAATCATTAAAAGGGTGATCGGTTAATTGAACCACATCTTCTAATGTATTTATAGCGTCATCCTTTTTCATTATCCCAAAATTAAAATTTGCATCGACCCTTTCTGAAATTGATTTTGCGAATTGAAATTCGGGATCTTCGTCATCAAAGGAACAATAAAATCCCTTAAATCTTTTTCCACCAGTTTCAGCAAGGTAACAAGCATATAAGCTTGAATCAATTCCTCCACTCAAAAGAATAGATGGTTCATATTCATTAAGAAACCTGGCTGATTTCTTCAGAAGACCTTTAGTTGATTCCAGAATTGGATGGTAGTTCCTGGGAGATTCCTGGTTATGAGGATATTTAAATTCAAATTTGAAATATGAATCGATCAAAATTTTATTAATTTTCAAATCATATTCTAAAAAGTGGGCCGGAGGTATAGCAGAAATATTATTGCTTATAGTCATGGGTTCCGGTATTGCGCCATATTTCAGTATAGAATAAATGCCTTTCCTGTTAACATCAAAATTGATAATTTTTAGAAGAAATCGCAAATCAGATGAAAAAAGGATGCCTGACTCCATCTTATGGTAATAAATTCTTCCCGATCCAGCTCTATTAGAAACCAGGTGCAAAGACTTTTGATTTTCTGTATTTTTAAAAATAGCCATTCGATAATCTGAAGAGATTCTTTTAAAAGAATTAGTTCCCTCTTTCGTGAATATCTCTGGAAACTCATTTTGAATATCAAGTGACACGTATTCACCGGCTGAATCCATTGTCACGAGTAAATCCTGCGTTAATATTGTTAGTTTGTTTGAGATGTGGGAAAAAGTATGATTTTCTAATAGTCTATCATAGAAAAGGTATCCGTTGTTCTCCACCCTAATTTTATTAAATGATGAATTCAATTCACTTTTTAGACGATTATCTATACTTTTATCCAATAAATTATAAATATATCCACCAATCATTCACAGCTCTCCAATTTAGAATAGAAGTAACTACTCAGGTTCACGGTTCAAGGGTTCACGGTTCAAGGTTAGGAAACGACCCGCCCGCCTCGCAAGCGAGAGCATTGCGGGCAGGTGAAAATTGAATGCTCAAACAGTCAGCTCTGTTACGAGCGTTATTGGGGTCGGGTCCCAGTTAAATGGTCTTAGAATTTAACGTCATAAATCTTCATTTTTGACAAATAGGCCAGGAAGCTTGGAAGCCAGAATGCATTAGCTTGTA
>Ga0180015_1000185_pt1 | contig 18712 bp, 16 predicted proteins | sample KR13_S2_MetaG_FD_116508 | JGI IMG/M metagenome (GOLD analysis project Ga0180015, IMG submission 116508) | Groundwater microbial communities from the Olkiluoto Island deep subsurface site, Finland - KR13_S2_MetaG | ecosystem: Environmental > Aquatic > Deep subsurface > Groundwater | place...
TAAGCGGTTTCGGGCTTGTGATCAGGCCTGAACCTGGTCCCGCCAGTCCGAGAACAGGGAAATCTGATTTTGCCGTGCCGGAAATTCAGTTAGATGCTATGCGTAGGGGTGGGGAAAGAGAGGTTCAGCCCACGTCCGAAACCGCGACTGAGGCGCGGCTTAAGGAATGGTGGTGGTACGGGGAAACGGGACGGTTACTAGATGATGATGCGGAAGACCTCTTCTATGGAGGTCATGCCCTCCGTGACCTTGACCCAGCCGTCCTTCTTCATTGTCCTCATGCCCTGGGCTACGGCCACTCTTGATATCTCCGTGGTGGGCGCCTCTTCGATGGTCAGGTGCTCGATCTCCGCGGTCATCCTCATTATCTCCGTCAGCGCGATTCGACCCTTATACCCGGTATTCGTGCACCGGGAACACCCTCCCTCCTTCGGCCTGTAGATCTCGATCGTCTCACCGGGTTCCACCGGAAACTCAATCCTCTCCAGCAACTCCGGAGGCGGCTCGTAGGCCTCTTTACACGTGCAAAGCCGTCGGGCCAACCTCTGGGCAAGTACGCCCACGATACCGGACGCGGTCAGGAACGGCTCGATACCCATCTCGGTAAGACGGGTGATCGCGCCCGGCGCGTCGTTTGTGTGAAGCGTGCTGAATACCAGGTGCCCGGTCAGGGCGGACTCGACCGCTATCTGGGCCGTCTCCAGGTCGCGAATCTCACCAACCATTATGATGTCCGGTGATGTGCGAAGTATGGACCTGAGCGCCGAGGAGAACGTCAGCCCCGCCTTGGGGTTCACCTGGATCTGGTTGATCCCGGAGAGCCGGTACTCTACCGGATCCTCAACGGTGGTAATGTTCTTAGTCTCGTCGTTCAGGACGTTCAGTGTCGCGTAAAGCGTGGTGGATTTCCCGCTACCGGTGGGGCCCGTCACCAGGATTGCCCCATTCGGCCTCATGAAGGCCTCCTCGTACTTCTCCAGCGTTTCCCCGTCGTAGCCCAGGTCGTTCAACCGCAGGAGGATACTTGACTTGTCCAGGACTCGAAGCACTATCTTCTCGCCGAAAACGGTGGGCAGAACCGCCACACGGAAGTCGACAGGCTTACCCTTTACCAGTTTCTCGTAGTGGCCATCCTGGGGAACTCTCTTCTCGGCGATGTTCAGGTCGGACATGATCTTCACTCGAGAGGTCAGCGCCGCCAGCGTCCTTATCGGCAGGCTCTTGACGTCATGTAGAACGCCGTCGACCCTGTACCTTATTATTATCTCCTTCTCCTGCGGGTCGAAATGAATATCGCTGGCGCCGCCAGTCACCGCCTCGGCGATAATATAGTTCACGTACTTCACCATTGGAGCGTCGTCCACCGCCACCCCGATGGCCTCCGCGAGTTCATCGTCCTCCATGCCGACGGAGTCGATGCCCTCGATCATTTCAACGCTGGCTTCTTCGGTGTCGCGGTAGTACGACCGGATGGCGTCCTCGATGTCGCCCTTGGTTGCAACCACCGGCCGAACCTGGCAACTCGTGTACATCTTCACGTCGTCCAGGGCGAATATGTTGGTGGGGTCGGCCATGGCCACCACCAACGTGTCCTCATCAAACTTCAAGGGAATCGCAAGGTGGCGGCTCGCTATCTTCTCGTCGAGAAGGGCGACCGCGGTCAGGTCCACATGGTAGTTGCCTAAATCGACGAACTCCATGTCCAGGTGTTGGGCCAGTACCTCGGTGAGCTTGACCTCAGAGACTACCCCCATCTCTATGAGAGTACGCGCCAGGGACTTGCCGGACTCCTTCTTCGTCTCCGGGGCCTCCAGCAACTGCTCCTTAGTGACCAACCCATCTTCGATCAGAAGGTGGGTTACCGATTTCCCTTTCCTGGTGGCCTTCGCCAAGGTACTCTCTCCCGTCAATGCTCGATTGGCGTTTTCCGCACAACCCCTTGCCTGTTATTATACGACTGTTCACCCGGGGATTGACACCGGCGCCGCACAGCCCGGCGGCGGCTCAAATATCCGGCCTCCTGTCTACTACACGAATCTCTTTCACGCCGCCCTCACCGCGCAGGCGTTCAACCAGTTCGCCCTGGGACAGGAACTTGATGGCGTTCGGCTTGACCTCGGTACAGAGATGCAGGGCCGCTTCGATCTCGTCCCTGAGCGTATCCGGGTCGGCACCTTCCGACGGCGCTATGTAGACATCCACGACGTCCATGTCGTAGGGATCATCGCCGGCCTTACTTATCTCTATCTGCCAATCGGTAACGTTCGGGTTGCTCTTCAGGACGGTGAAGAAAGTGCCCTGGTCGACCAGCGTCCCTTTCAGCTTGGTGAGTGAGAACCCCTGCATTCCCCCGGGGCGCGAAATCTCGCTGCCCAGGCGGGGCACCGTTCTCCCGCAGGACGGGCAGGGCTCGTAGACTATGCCGCCCTTGACGACGTCCCCGGTGCGAAACCGTACGACGCTGGTCCCCTGCCCCTCGAGGCACGTGTAGACCAGTTCGCCGTCCTCGCCGTCATCCACCGGTTCGCCTGTAGCCGGGTCGACTATCTCTATGTAATCCATGTCGGGAAACACGTGGTACCCGGTGTCGCCGTCCGGCACGCACTCGGAGTAGCTCTTGCGCGCCTCGGTGAAGCCATAGGCCCCCAGGACGTGGAAATCCCTTGCTCCCATCGATTCCAGGAGCTCGCCCATTTTCTTCTTCATGCCGCCGGAGATCCGGTCGCCGGCAACCAGCACCACCTTTATCGAGGAGAAGTCGCTTTCCTGCTCCGCCGCGGTCTTAAGCACGCGGTAGACATAGCCGGGCATCCCAACGATCGACGTCGCCTTCATCCCCTCCACCGAGAATATGATGCGCTGGGTCCCGAGGATTCTTCCCCCCCCGGTATGAAGCGAAAGCACGCCGGTCTTGTCCAGGCCTTTTTCCACCATCCAGAAGCCCAGGTGAGGCGCGAACGGCATCGCGTTAACCACCCTGGCCTCCTCGTGACTGATCACGGTCCCGAAGCCGGCGAGCTCCATGATCCGCCTCCCCCCCTCGGCCATTCGCTCGACGTCGTACGCGGCGTACATTATGGGCGTCGGCAGGCCGGTGCGACCGGTGGTGAACTGCATGTGTACGGGCAGGAACTTCCTGGAAACGGACCTCTTGACGTACTCCTCCCCCTTGAAGACGCGGTCCATCTTGAGTCGCGCCAGTTGAAACCGGGGCATGTACTTCTCCATCAGCTCTTTATCCGGCTGGAGCACAAACTCTCGAAACCGGTCAGGGTTATCGGTGTCGGGAGCGATGTCCGACTTGTACGTGAACGGCAACTTTCTCAAGTCCTCAACGGTGCGGATATCCTCTGGCTTGACCTTGTTGTCGTCAAAGACCTTACGGTAGTACGTGCAGTACGGGTAGAGTTCCGTCCTCACGAAATACGAAAGCTTGCGGTTGCGGTACTCGCGCTGCTCATCGAAGGACATCCGGTCCCATCTGCCTGAATACAACTCTCTTGCCATCGATTGATCCTCCCAGCGTTACTTCTACCCGGTCTCGCTACACACTCCCATAATCATATCCCCAGCGTACCATCATAAGGCACCCCGGTCACCTGGTGGTGCCCCGTCTCATAGGTACGGTGACGCACCGAGAGCGTCGAAGCGCCGCTCCGGCAAGGCGCGCGACTGTGGCTTGGATAGACAAAGCTTGGCTTGAGCAGGACCGTCTTCCCCCGCGGATCTACGCCGCTGCCGGAGATTATCTCCCTGGCGGCCTCGGCGATCCCATCCGGATCATAGGTTTCCTGTGGGTAGAGGAACACCCGTTCCATCAGGCGCCTACCTTCCCCCACGCGGGTCCGGCGGTCCGTCGGGCCCGATGATACCCCTTCACTAGCCAGGTCCCTGGGACAGGAAACGGGTGAACTTCATCATTCCGACCGGGTGAGCCATAAGGCCCTCGATCCTGAGCTCCCCGGAATAGAACTTCCCGGCGAGCTCTTTTCCCTCCGGCGTGGCCATGAACTTCATCGCATCCAGCCCCGAACCCATCCCCGCCATCTGCATGAGTACCTCGATGTCGCACAGTATCCGAATGTCGGGCGAAGGTGCCACGCCCGGTTCCAGCACGATGTACCCATCGGAAAAGGTCATGGTTATCGCCGTCTCCGGTTGCTCCCGCGGCTCGATAGCCACCGAGAGGTTGAGCCCGTTCAGCAACTCGATCTTTGCGGGCTCCTCCAGCAGTCCGGTAACAAGAGACCTCATTATCAAGCCCAGGCCGCTCAGGTTTTCCTCGTCCTTGACCAGGACCCTCTCGTCGGGACCGCCGGCGGGCACACAGGGACCGGGCTTCTGCCTCTCGGAGATGGCGTAAACCACGTAGGCGATACCCCCTCCGATCACCAGCCAGCGCACCAGCCTTCTGATCTTGCTCTTCTTGCGTTTCTCTCTCGCCATCCTACCTACTCCTTCCGTTTCTCGCCGCCGTTTCCTGTCGCCTCAATAACGGTGTACCGTTCCAAAATGACGCACTGGTGCCAGGTACCAGTGCGTCATTTTGCATCGGTGTTGCCAGATACCGTTTGCTATCCTGCTGATATCGAGGCCACTCCCAACTTCTACCTCCATGGCAAACGGCACCACTCACGCGCTCAAACCAGCCACCTCGGCGGCGAGAAACCCGCTCGCCACCGCGCCTTCGGCGGTCGGAGACGAAGTCCAGTCTCCCGCGAGGAGGAGATTCTTGATCCCGCTTCCCGCCGTAGCAAGTTCACGCACGCGTTCGGAGTACCCCGGAGAAGCCACCGGCCTCGCCAGCGGATGCCGGTCGACGCGGCCGCGCCGTCGGGTGAGCCCTTCCAACCCGTAGACCCTGCCCGCCTCGCCGAGGGCCATCTCGATCAACTCTCTGTCGCTCCTGGCGTACAGGCCGGAGGCCTGTTCCCCCGCGATCAGTACCGTCACCACCGATCCTCCGGAAGGCGCGTACTCCACCGCCTTGCTCCCCTGGGTGCACATCCATGAGGCGTAAAAACCATCGGCGGCGGAAAGCAGGACAGGGCCCACCTCGCCCTTCACCTCGCCGGAAAACCCAAGGTTTACGACTATCCCCGGCGAGTACTCCGTGCTCTTGATGACCGACTGCGCCTTTCGGCCAAGCTTCCCGGTAACAGGGCACACCATCGGAGCCGGAAGGGCGCAGACCACAACGTCCGCGTGGTAACTCCTCGCTCTTCCTCCTCCCCGCGGCCTGGCCCTTACACCGGTCACGGCGCTTCCGCTTCGGTGCAACTCCACCGCCTCTATGCCGGTCTTGACCTCCACCTGCTCGGCCAGCGCGTCGGCCAGGGCCCCAACCCCCGAGTGGAAGCCCACGGTACGGTCCGCGAACGTGGTCCGCAACGCTACCATGAACGCCGCGGCCGACACTCTTTCAAGCTCGGCGCCGCCGGCGTAAAGCGCAACCGGCCCGGCGATCGTCCGCCTGTAGGCCCTGGTTGTGCGGCCTGAGAGGAACTCCCGGGCGGTGACCTGGTCTCCCCTGTCCCACCACTGCGGCAGCTTGATGTTGTAGGCACGATACTTCAGCAGCAACGGGAGGGCCGTCGAAGGAACATCCAGGACACCCTTGAGGCCCAGCGCGCGCCAGGGAAGCAGCTTGAGCGGGTTTACCGAGCGGGGGGTGAAACAGGCCGCCTTGCCTTGCCCGAAGATGCACTTCCCCCAGGGTGGCATGCGAAACTCCTCCCCCAGGCCCAGGCTCACCGCGGTTTTCAGGACGCTGTCGTAAGAATCGCGAAAGAACTGTACGCCGGTATCGAACTGGAATCCACCGTCACGCTCGGTGCGGCACCTTCCGCCGACCCGGGGTTCCTTCTCCAGGACGAGCACGCTCCAGCCACCCTGGTCAAGTCGGTACGCCGCCGCCAGGCCGGCCAGCCCTCCACCGATCACCACCGCCCTGCGGGTTTTAATGCCCCGTCTCATAAATACAATGGCATTCGAACGCCACTGCATCCACACCGGCTGCGTTCCGCTCCCTCGAAGTACTCCAAGAGTACAACTTCGGTCGCGCGCCTTGCCGGAGCGGCGCATCGACGCTCTCGGTGCGTCACCGTACTTATGAGACGCGACACTACAGTCTTAGCCAACTATCGCCTCCCGGCCTCGAGCGCGCTTGGGTACTATATCTCCAGGCGGTCGGCCAGCGGGGCAAGTCCCAGCCCCTCCAGCTTTACCCGGGTAAGGTGGCCATCGTCGTCCATTCCGCGGTACTGGTAGTACTCCTTCTTCATCATCTCGAACTCCGGCTTCGATCCGGCGTGGGGGCCTTCCTCGACCGGGACATAGATCCGCGCGTTCATGACGTCCTCCTCGGGACCGGAGCCGAACAGTTCCTGCAGGCCTCTCTTGAGGAACCATGTCCTTTCACCCACCTCCATCATGCTGTCCAGGTCGTACCCAAAGCCGGTCACCGCGTTCATGGCGTTTACTATCATCCTCCCGTCCCAGGCCACCGCTGTGAACAGGCAAACCACCGCCGAGTTGAAGATCTGGGCAAGCTCCTGGGCCCTGGCGGTCAGGTACGCCTTCCCTTCACTGGACTGCTCGTCGAACGGGCCCTCAAGGTCGAGCTCGGGAAGGGGCACGGCGCTGCCCTGCTCCATGAAGAGGTTCATGCTGGCGCAGTGGCATGCGCCCCTGACCGATGTGGCGTAGGCCAGGCTGAAGCCGTGGAAACCCCTGGGGTCGTGCGCCGGGAGTTCCAGCCCCCGGACCTGTATCGCCATCTCCGGCGCTTCCCCGCCTATCGACTCCGACAGCGCCCTGCTTCCCTCCGCCATCCTGGCGCCGAACCCCTCGTTGGCGCATGTCATCTCCACAAGCTTGAGCATGCTGTCCGGGTCGCCCCAGGTTATCGCCACACCGTCGCACTCCTCAGGTGTGAGCAGGCCCTTCTCCTGGCACTCGATGACCAGCGCTATCGTTTCCCCCAGGGTTATGGTGTCGACCCCGCACTCGTTACACAGCTCGTTGGCCCTGGCGATGCTCGCCAGGTTATCGTTCATGATATTGGTGCCCATCATGCAGATGGTCTCATACTCGGGGCCCGCGCCCTCGGGCACCCGGTAGGGGCCTTCATCAATCTTTACGATCCGCTTGCAACCGACAGGGCAGGCCCAGCAGGCGTGTCCCTTGACCAGTATCTCGTCGGTGTAAGTGGGGCCGCTCAACAGCTCTATCCCCTCGTCCCACTCGCCCAGCTGCCAGTTCTTGAACGGGACATCCCCCAGCATGGCCCCTATCTCCAGGTTCGCGTTGGTCCCGAACGCCCTGAGTGACTCCACCACGATGGAATCTCCGATGATGTCCATGGCCTCCTTGCGCCAGGACTTCAACGCGTCCGGGTCGGCGGCCTCAGCCTTCTTTCCGGCACCCACCACCGATATCGCCTTCAGGTTCTTGGAGCCCATGACCGCTCCCATGCCGGTCCGCCCGGCAACGTGGGCCTTATCGTGGATTACGGCCGCGTACTTCACGCCGCTCTCGCCCGCGGGCCCTATCGCCGCGACCCTGGCCTTCTTCTTACCGCCGTCCTCCCTGGACCGCTCCCACAGGATATCCGTGGTCTCGTAGGCGCTCTTGCCCTTGAGGTCCGACGCGTCACGCAGCTCGACCTTTTCGCCGTCTATCGAGAGGTACACCGGCGACTTCGACGCGCCGGTGAACACGATGCCGTCGTAGCCGGCGGCCTTGAGCTCGGGGCCGAAGAAGCCGCCGCAGGAGGCCTCGCCCCAGTGGCCTGTGAGCGGTGAGCGCGCAGCAAAGGCGAAACGGTTTCCGCCGGGGACCCGCGACCCGGTCCAGGGACCGGTCATGAGTATCAGCAGGTTCTCGGGGCCCAGTGGGTCAACGGCGCCCGGAAAGCGGTCCAGGTACATCTTCGCCGCCAGCCCGGAGCCACCGAGGTACTCCCGGCAGTCCTTCTCGTCGAGCTGGACGGTCTCTATTTCCCCGGTGGTCAGGTTGACTTCGAGTATCCAGCCAGCGTAGCCATACATCATGAAACCTCCGTAAAGTCCCGACCGGAATCCCGGCCATTTTTTTAAGACGGCTACTGCATAATATCAAGGCGCCCCACCGGTAGCAACCAGCATTACCGGTTATTTCAACCACGCTCTTTGAAATGTGTTTAGCCTTGGTGATACGATACCAGCTAATCGTAGGTCAAACTCTTTGGAGGTACTGATGAAACTGGTCCGGAAATGCCTGGTGTTCGCGGTTATTGCTCTCCTGGCCTCGGTCCCGTTGGCGGCCCTCGGCGGATGTGGTGGCGGAAGCGGGAAGGCGACCGTCCTCAGTTTCTACACCGAAGGCAACGAGTCAGCCAAGGAGTTCAAGCCGGTCCTCGACGAGGCGAAGAAGAAGTACGCGGACGATGTCGTCTTCGAGGACATAGAGATGGACGACCCCGAGAACAAGGACAAGATCGAGGAGTACCACGTCACCATGGACCCGACGTACATGATCCTCAACGCCGAAGGCAAGGTAAAGCAGACATTTATGGGAAAACCGCACGAGGAGATGTTCAACTCCGCCGTCGCGGGCCTCATCCCCAGGAAAGAGGGAGCTCCATCGGGCGCGCCCGCCGGCTCCGCGCCGGTGCCGCCTTCCTCGACCCCGGCCCCGGTGCCGGACATCCCGGGGGTTCCCACCCAGTAGAGGAGGTTGACCGATGACCGCTTTTCTGAGAAAAGCCGGGAGTACGTACATTCTGTTAGCGGTCTTTGTCACCATGCTTACTCTCGGCCTTCTGTGGGGCGGTTTCGGCAAGGTCCTGTCTAACGGAGTGTTCATCTGCCTGGACTGCATAGGGCTCATATGAGAGTGCCCCGGTCCATGGATATGGTTAAGCACCGAGAGCGTCGAAGCGCCGCTCCGGCAAGGCGCGCGACCGAGTCGTACTCTTGGAGTACGTCGAGGGAGCGGAACGCGGCCGGTGTGGATGCATCGGCGTTCGAATGCCAGCGTATCCATGGAGCGGGGTACTAAGCATGCGGTCGCGCCGTTGGACCCAGATAGCTGGCACCCTGTTGGCGAACCCCTGGTTCGTCTACCTGGGCACCAGGACCATCTACCAGGGCAACCTGAAGGGGGTCTGCCTTCCCGGCCTCAACTGCTACGCCTGCCCACTGGCCCTTTTCTCGTGCCCCATTGGGAGCCTGCAGCACTCCATAGCCACTCTGTCACCAGGGAAAGGCGGCGGCGCGGGCATCGTTCACCAGGCCTGGACCGCGCGGGTGTCCCCGCTTCTCTACGTGGTGGGCTTCGTGGGGCTGGTGGGCGTGGTGTTCGGGCGGCTGCCCTGCGGCTGGATCTGTCCGTTCGGCTTCCTGCAGGACCTCCTCTACAAGATACCGACACCGAAGCTCCGCCTGCCGGCGTGGGCCCGGTTCTTCAAGTACGCCGCCCTGGGCGTTCTGGCGCTCATGATCCCTTACCTGTCAGGGACCAGCAGTTACTGCAGAGTGTGCCCCGCCGGCGCCCTGGAGGGAGCGTTGCCCTTGAAACTCCTCCCACCCGGAGCGCCACTGCCCGCGACCGGCTGGTTCTTCTGGCTGAAGATAGGGATACTTGTCGTTTTCCTTACCTGGATGATTGTCACCAAGCGACCGTTCTGCCGTACCGCCTGCCCCCTGGGGGCGGCGTACGCGCTGCTGGCCCCGGTGAGCCTCTACAGGATGGAGGTGGACCAGGAGAAGTGTACCGATTGCGGGAAGTGCGGGGCTGTCTGCCCGGTGGACATCAGCATCAATGAAAACCCCGACTCGCCGGAGTGCATCCATTGCCTCGACTGCAAGAAGGCCTGCCCCGTGGGGGCAATCACCTCCGGGTTCCGCCTCCCCAAATTGGGATTGTCGGAGGACAGGTCAACCGCCGAGCAGTAGCCGTACCGCCACCAGCCCCGCGAGCGCGGAGAAAGCGGACAGCGCAAGAAACGCCACCAGCCCTCCCCTTCCTTCGGCCTTTGCGTAATCGTTGCGGTAATGGTAGTAGCCGGCGAACGCGACCAGGCAGACCCCGGTGATTGCCAGCGGGATCCCGAACAGGCCGAAGCCCGCGTCGCGGGCCTTGAGGCCGACCACAAAAAGGGCGACTCCCCCGACCCCCGTCCCCAGTATCACCATCAACTCCTTGAACTGCTTCAGTCCGTCTCCATTTCTCACTCTGATACCTCCTTTTCGCCGAACAGCTTCTTGAAGCCGGTGCGCAGGCCGGTCTTCATCCCCTTGCTCATACCCTTGCCGATAAGCTTCGCGGCAAACCCCCTTAGCGCACGGCCCAGTCCTTCCTGAAAGAACTTGAACTTCGCCAGCAGGCCGCTTATGCCCTTCCCGCCGAACGAAAGCGCGATGCCTCCCATGGCGACGCCGGCCAGGAAAGAGGCAAGCGCCGACGAGAAACTCATGGACCTGCCGGAGATGGCGCAGGCCAGTGCGCTTAGGGTCACGGCGAACGTGCCGGCGAAGCCCATGTACGCCACCCTGGTCCCAACCGTCACCGCGGCCTTCTTGACCACCAGCAGCAGGCCCTGGACGGTGACGGTCCTGCTCCACGCGAACGCCGCCAGAGAGCGGCCGATCAGTACTACCCGGTGGCTGGACCGGGAGGCGGTGAACGACAGGACCCCAACAAGCCTCCTCGACGCCATGCCCTGCCGGAACAGTTTACCCACCGCCCCGGAGATGGCGCCTATCGCAAAGGCCACCAGTATCTTCTTGACCGAAAACTGGCCGGTGAAAAGATATCCTGTGCCGGCCTCGAATATCGCCGAGAACGCGCCGCTCCAGGCCGCGGCCTTGACGGTTCCCCACACTCCCAGGTTCGCCCAACCCGCGGAGAACACGCTCGAGAGCGACCCCGCGCTCACCACCAACCCCGCCGCCACCACCCCCGCGCTCAGGCTTCCGACGAAGCAGGTGAAGAAGCTGAAATCTGATCCGTGGGTAGCCGCGTAGTAGATGGCCATGCCGATGCAGGCGATCGTGCCCAGTATCACCGCGACCACCGCGACCACCAACGATACGCCTATGCTGAGCACCGCCAGCACCACCAGTGCCACCACTATCAGCGCGGCGGCGATCCCGGCGACGGTAGCCTGCACGAAGCGGTTGCTCCACACCCACTTGAAGGCGTTCACCACCGCCCTGGCGGTGCTGCACACTGCGGGGTAGACGGCGCGGTCCCACAGGGCATCGGTCTCTTGGCATGTCCAGCGCAGGAGAGCGCACGCCCCGTCCCACACGCCGATGGAGCACCGCTCCACCAGGCCCCAGGCATCTCCCAGGACGTCGAACATCCCCGACGTTACTCCCTTCAGATTTTCCACCAACCGGGAGAAGAGGCCTGGCGCCTCTCCCCGGGACACCTCACCGCTGCTGTCCTGCCCACCCCCTCTCGTCACAGGACAGAGGCGGATGAACGATCCGGTGTCGAACCCGTCGAGCAGCAGGTGTGGGTCGACCGGGTTGCCGTGTATTGACGCCCCGAAGTGCAGGTGCGGCCGGGGGGAAGAGTCGTCCCTCCCGCCGGAGACCGTCCCGATGACCTGGCCCCTTCTGACCGTGCTCCCCCGCTGTACGTCGATCCGGTCCAGGTCGAGATAGGTGGTACGCACGGAACCGGCGTGGGTGATAGATACAAACCTTCCCCGGGGCAACTCCCCCACCCAGGCCACCGTCCCATCCTGTGTGGCGGCCACCGGGGTACCGGGCGGCGCGGCGATGTCCAACCCCTGATGCCCACCCTCCCCGTACGGACCCGAAGGCTTCTCGAAGCCCCTGACGACCCGGCCGTTGACCGGCCAACGGTAGCCCGCATCGGCCCGCGAGGGTTGTGGAGGGAACATCAGGAGGAACGGCACGATGACACACAGGATGATTATCGCGTTGATCGGAGCCCGCCGGCGGGTTAGTAACCGGATTATCGCAAGCACCCCGAATCGTATAGATCGCGTCCAGGAGAGGGGTGGAGAGGGTCAGCAATACAAGCTGATTATACTCGCGGCGCCCCAAGCAAGTCAAGCACATCGGCGATGTTTACCTTTGACTACGGCGGCGTTTTCTATGCCGGGCAGCCTCCGGGCAAGCATCGTCTTCCCCGAACCGGGGGGCCCACTGTCTCGAAGACACCGACTGGGGATGCCAAGGACCTCGCCATCCGGTGGCGGCGCCAGCTCGAATGCAGCCGGTGGTTGATGCTGGGAGCAGGGGACGTTTCTATGTCGGCTTTTGCCAGGGACCAGATGCAATTGCAAGATTCTGGCGCATGGGGTAGAGGGATATCGACGGCTGCTTGTTTCCTCGCCGTCTTGTCGACACCCTTGCTGAGGAGGTATTGTAGTGGAACCGAGGCGAAGGGGCACTTGGTTGTCGTCCTTCTCGACTGCATTCCTGTGGAAATCGAGGTGCTGGAACGGATGAAAGGGATTTACATCTGGAGTTCCGCGGTGCCGGGAACGGCCCAAGCGACAGAGCCAGGGGAACTGAAAGGGATGTCCCCGCTCTGGGCATCGGATCTGGATTCACTTGAGCAGTGGCTGGAAGTCTACCTGACGGCGGCCTGCCCGCACGACCGTTGGTGGCGGGCTGGGTCCGTGCTTGCGGATACGCTGATCGTAGTCGCAGGCCCGTGTTCATCCAGCCTTGATCTGTCGTGGGCGCTCGTCCGAAGAGGATTGCTGACAGAGTGGGATTCACTTCTGGTGGTTTCCCAGTGGTCCGGCAGAGGTCGGCAAGGACGAGTCTGGCACTCTCCAGCCGGCAACGTCTATGCAGCCCTGCGACTGCCGTACCCCGCGCTACCTTGCCTGGATTCCCTGCCGCTGATTACAGGGTGTATACTTGTTGAAGCCTTTGCCGAGTTGGGTTTGGAAGTGAAGATCAAGTGGCCTAATGACCTTATGCTGAATAGGAAAAAAGTAGGCGGAATCCTTATCGAGCAACAGGGTGGGGTAATCATGGCGGGTGTGGGCATCAACCTGGTTTCGGCACCCGAAACAAGCATGCTTCGCGATGAGCAAGCTATGCCCACCTGCTGCTTGGCGGAATTCGGATATCAGGCCACGCCTCTTCACTTGTGGCGTCAACTTGCCGATGGCGCCCGTATCCGTTACGCCGAAGCCATGGCGTGCCGCGCGCCTTCGCTCCTTCTGTCGCGCGTGGAGAAGCACTTGGCTTTTCTCAATGAAGAGGTCATAGTCGACCCGCCTGGAGAGCAGTCATACCGTGCGACAGTACTGGGCGTCGCCGCATGCGGGGGTCTCAAGGTCCACGCCGGAGGGAAAGACAGGGTAATCCGCTACGCCGACATGTATCCCGTGGCGAATTGAACTTTATGGAGGAACTTACTGTCGTGTCGAAAAAGAGTTTCGAACAGGTGCTGGACGAGATCCGTGGGAAGAAAATCCTGGTGGCGAATCGGGGCATCGCCGCCAGGCGGATCGTCCGGTCAATTCAGGACGCGTTTCAAGCCGTCGCTGTTCTAACGGTGACTGATGTTGACAAGACCGCTCCTTTCACGACGGGCGCACAGGAGTTCTTGTTGTTGGGGGAAAACCCTCGCGCCTATCTTGACATCGAACGGATCGTGGACCTTGCCAAGTCCCATGACATCGCCGCCGTGCATCCTGGCTGGGGCTTCGCCTCCGAGGATTATGCGTTTCCCGAGGAATGCCGGGAAGCGGGCCTTGTCTTCATAGGACCACCAACCAAACCCATGCGACTTCTGGGCAACAAGGTGAGCGCCCGGCACCTGGCACGGGAGATCGGGATACCTGTTGTGCCGGGCTCCGAGAAGGATGTCAGTCTTGAAGAAGCCCGGCAATTGGCGCGCGAGTTCGGGCTGCCCGTCATGTTAAAGGCCGAGGGGGGTGGAGGCGGCCGGGGTCTCTATGAGGTTTTTCGGGAAGACCAACTGGAAGACTCTTTCCACAAGGCGTCAATGCTCGCCCAGGCATCCTTCCGTAACCCGAGGCTGTACATCGAACGGTTGCTGAACTCGGTTCGGCACATCGAGATACAGGTCGTGGCCGACAAGTACGGAAACGTATTTGCCTTCGACGAACGAGACTGTTCGGTTCAGCGCAACCATCAGAAGCTGGTTGAAATCACCCCGTCACCCTGGCCTGGAATAACGCCGCAACTTCGCCAGCGCCTCAAGGATTATGCTGTGGCACTGGTGAAGGAGGTCGGTTACTACTCCCTTGCGACGGTTGAGTTCCTGGTAGATCCCGAGGGTGAGCCATACCTGATCGAAGTAAACACCCGGCTCCAGGTCGAGCACGGGATCACGGAATGCCGGTACGGAGTCGACCTCGTGGAGGAGCAGATCGCTATAGCCTTCGGCGCGGAACTGCGGTTTAACGAGGAGCATACCCGGCCGGTCAATCACTCCATGCAACTACGCATCAATTGCGAGGATCCCCAGAATGATTTCTCGCCGAATTCCGGCCTGATAACGCGCTACATCTCCCCCGGCGGACCGGGTGTTCGTCTGGACTCGTGTGTTTCGGGCGGGTACTGGTTTCCACCCCAGTACGATTCCGCCGCCGCCCTGCTGATCTCCTATGGGCGAAGCTGGGATAAGGTTCTGGGGATCATGGATCGGGCCCTGAAAGAATATACTATCGGTGGGCTGAAGACGACCATCGGCTTTCATCACAAGATACTAAGCCACCCCATGTTTCGTTCCGGGCAATTCGACACCAGGTTTGTCGATATCACTCCGGATTTAATGCAGTACAGGGACAGCGAGCCGGAAGCACTACGTCTTTCGCGGCTGGTAGCCGAGATATCGGCCAGGGGCTACAATGCTGTTGTTCAGCTGGGCCAGTACCGGGGCACCTCCGACCGACGCATAGGACCGTTTCAGCCCGTATTGCCGGATCTAGAGAAAGCGCCGCAGCCGCCTGTTTATCCCAGGGGCGACCGAAGGGCCTTGCTGGATTACCTTCGGGATGCGGGCCACATCCATTTTACCGACACCACCCCCCGGGACACAACCCAGTCCAACAGCGGCAACCGGTTCCGGCTGGCCGAGGACCGGATCATCGGCCCCTATCTGGACCGGTGTGGGTTCTTCTCCATCGAAAACGGAGGTGGCGCTCACTTCCACATGGCCATGCTGGCCAACATGACCTATCCTTTCAGCGAGGCGAAGCAGTGGAATCATTTCGCTCCGAACACTCTCAAGCAAATACTGGTGCGCTCCACAAACCTCCTGGGCTACAAGCCCCAGCCCAAGAACCTCATGCGGCTGACCGGCGAGATGATCTGTGAAAACTATGATGTGGTTCGCTGCTTCGACTTCTTGAACCATGTGGAGAACATGCGGCCTCTCGCTGAGGTGGTGATGAACTCCCCGGGTAATGTGTTCGAACCGGCCATATCCCTTTCATGGGCCGACGGCTTCGATGTTCCGCATTACATGGGCGTGCTGGAAGAAATCGTGCAGCTGATGGTCGATGTTACCGGGCTGAGTCGAGAGCGGGTTGCGGAGAGCTTCATCATCGGCCTGAAGGACATGGCCGGTGTCTGCCCCCCGAGTTTCATCAGCGCGCTGGTTCAGGACATCCGCGAGAGGTATCCCGCGCTGGTAATCCACTATCACCGCCACTCCACCGACGGCCTGTTCATTCCGGCGGTAGGGGCCGCCGCCAAGGCCGGAGCTCATATAGTGGATACGGCCATGGGAGCGGCTGTGCGGTGGTACGGCCAGGGTGACGTACTGGCACTGGCGGCGTACATTGAGGACGAACTGGGGCTGAAAACCAACCTGAACAAGGACATGATTTGCACCTGCAATTTCGTGCTCAAGCAGATCATGCCGTACTATGACCGGTACGCGGCCCCGTATTTTCAGGGGGTCGACTACGACGTGGTGCTTCACGGCATGCCCGGCGGGGCCACATCGTCCTCCCAGGAAGGTGCCTTGAAACAGGGGTATATACACCTGTTGCCGTATATTCTCAGCTTCCTGGCCGGAACGCGTCGTGTCGTTCGGTATCACGACGTCACGCCCGGCTCTCAGATAACCTGGAACACGGCCTTTCTTGCCGTGACCAGCGCGTTCAAACGAGGTGGGATTCAGGAGGTGGATCACCTTCTCAATGTGCTGGACACAGTGGTCCGCGTTCCCGAACAAGACCTTACCGACACGGTTCGGGCCGATCGCCTGCTGCTTTACCAGAATGCCAACGATGCTTTTCGCGACCTGTTGCTTGGGAAGTTCGGCCGGCTGCCCTTGGGGTTTCCGCCTGATTGGGTCTACGAGAGCGCCTTCGGCGAATCGTTTGAACAGGCTCTGCAAGAACGTAGCGAGCATTCGCCCCTTGAGGACCTCCAGGACATGGATTATGAAAAAGAGCGCGACCTATTGTCCGAACAGTTGGGGCGGAGCCCCTCCGAGGAAGAACTTGTAATATATATGAATCACCCCGGTGACGCACTGAAAACCATGAGGTTCGTAGAGACCTTCGGAGACCCCAACTTGCTACCACTCGACATATGGTTCGAAGGTTTGGTGCCCGGCCGGGAGATCCATTTTGTCGACAGCAATGACAAGCCGCACGTGATGTCCATCATCCATATATCCGAAAAGGATAGTCAGGGAATCAGTCAGGTTCGCTACGACCTCGACGGGGAGCTCTTCACCCACCAGGTCAAGGTGGCCGATGCCACGGACAGAGAGCCCGAGCGACTTGAATCTGCGGACAAAGAAAACCCTTACCACGTTGGAGCACCCAACAATGGTGACCTGTGGGTCATGTATGTTCACCCAGGCGACCTAGTCAAGAAAGGCGATGAGCTTTTCAACATCACAATCATGAAACAGGAAAAGGCTATTCTTTCGCCCGTGGACGGGATCGTCAAGAGGGTTTTAAAGTTTGCCGACTACAAACATGACAAGAAAATGGTTTCGGTCCACGAAGGCGAGTTGATCGTGGAACTGGGCCAGGTTCCCCGTACCTGCCCAGGGTGCGGCTCTCCAGTGACCGGGGAGGATTTCAAATTCTGTCCGCAGTGCAGTCAGCGCCTCCCCGGAGAATGACCTTTCTATCGAGCATGCCTGAAATACGGCACGTCGCCGTCAGTAGAGATATCAAGCGGGGCATCCGCGTCAATATTGAGTGGGATCGCCAGGGCCTAACTGCGGGAATCATTATCGACACGAGTCGCGAGGCGAAATGTTCCCCTTGACATGCCGGCCTGCTGCCTAATAATGGATGCCAACACAACAAGAGTGGTAGGGCACCATGCTTAAGGCTCAAGGAATGATAACTGAATATGACATCACGGCAAATCATGTCAGGGTGTTTTGTCTATGTACTGGCTTCGCGGTACTCACCGGACTCGGTGCCTGGCTAAGGATCCCTATTCTGCCAGTACCGGTGACCTTGCAGGTTTTATTCGTTCTCCTCTCCGGACTTGCCCTGGGACCGCACTTGGGGGCAGCCAGTCAGCTCCTCTACATCTCCGCGGGCTTATGCGGGTTGCCGGTCTTCGCAGCTTTCCCGCATGTCGGACCCGCCGTGCTCTTTGGCCCAACCGGCGGTTATCTCCTGGCCTTTCCGGCGGCTGCGGGCATCACGGGTTGGGTCGGTGAGCGTCTAGGCGAAAGAAACGTCAACGGTTGGTGGGCATGCACTGTCGCCTGCGGGTTCGGTCTCCTCGTGATCTACGCCGTTGGGGCCGGTTGGCTTGCGGTCTGGCTGCAGATGCATGGCAAGAGCGCGCTCCTGGCTTTTTCGCTCGGCGTCAAGCCTTTCCTGCTTGTAGATTCCCTCAAGGCTCTTGCGGCATCGGGAATTGGGGTCGCCATCGGGCCTAGATTCTCAAGGATACTCCGATAAACACCGCATAAGTAGGATGGCAAGATGTGGCAAGATGGGGCCAGGCCCCAAACGCAAGTCCCCCACGGAAGAGGTCAGGTGAGGTGGCCAATCCAGTCCAGCAGGCAGTCGGGCGTCCTGGGGTCCTTTCGCAGCCGGTGCATCCCGCCGGGCAGGAGCACCAGTTCCCCGGGTTCCCCGGCGGCGTCGAATAGGGTCTTCGCGTCATCCACCGGCACCATCTCGTCGTCTTCCCCGTGCACCAGCAGCAATGGGACAGGGCTCACGCGCGCAACGAAATCCACCGCCGCACTGCTCTCCAGTTCCAGGTAGAACGATTCCGGGTCCGCGGGAAACTCCCTGTCCCTGATTATCCCAACCTCCCTGGCGATCTCCAGGAACTCCACCAGGCGCTCCCGTGGGAACAGCCCGGTAAACGTCGCGGGCGCGGCGAACGCGGCGACCCCGCTGACGCCCCCGTGCTCGGCCGCGTACTTGAGCGAGAGGGCCCCGCCCGCCGAGAAACCGGCCAGGAAGACCCGCTCAAAAGAGCCGATAAGATCCTCGTGGGTGAAGCGCATCACCGACTCGAGATCACGGTACCAGCCGCCGATATGGAAGTTCCCGCCGGAGTCCCCGGTTCCCCTCAGGTTGAAGAAAAGTGTCGCGAACCCCTTGCTCGAGATGTCCCTTGAGAGTAGCGGATAACCGTTCCTCAGAATATGGCATTCTATGCCACTTCTTCTGATTGACGCTTCTCTGGCGTCCGCCTATCGACACCGATAGGTCTTACGTCGCCTCCACGTCCATTTACCCTCTCCGTCGAACTGA
>Ga0180015_1000187_pt1 | contig 18686 bp, 22 predicted proteins | sample KR13_S2_MetaG_FD_116508 | JGI IMG/M metagenome (GOLD analysis project Ga0180015, IMG submission 116508) | Groundwater microbial communities from the Olkiluoto Island deep subsurface site, Finland - KR13_S2_MetaG | ecosystem: Environmental > Aquatic > Deep subsurface > Groundwater | place...
CTTTTTGCCCGCCCCCTCCGCTTGTTGACCAAAAATTCTTTTCTTTGAGCGCGAAGTTGTTGCGTATGTTTTCTTCTGCTTGGGGATTTTTGAGACAGCTTCCTCTTGCGGTAAAATTTCAAATTTCTTTTCCGTTTTTTCTGGCTCGGCTTTCAAGATTCCCTTTTGTTCCAAAGACAAAATAATATGGCTGGTTCTTTTCATAATTCGTCCCGCCCTGCCCATCGCGCGCGGTCGCCATCGTTTCAGAGTTCGCCCCGCCTCAACAACGATACTCGCGATGTAAAGATTTTCTTTCGCTAAACCAGCGTTCTGCTTAGCGTTAGCAATCGCTGAATTTAAAAGTTTTAAAATTGGAACAGACGCTTTTTTGGTTGAAAATCTCAACTGCTTTTCTGCTTCCATAACCATCATTCCTCTAATCAAATCAGCGACCAACCTAACTTTTCTGGGAGATGTTCTTAAATTGTTTAATTTGGCGGTAATCATAATTATTATTTACGCGCGGCCGTTTCTTGTTCTTTTTGCATTTTGCCGCCATGTTTAACAAATTTCCTTGTCAAAGAAAATTCTCCTAATTTATGCCCAACCATATCTTCGGTAATGAAAACAGGAATGTGATCTTTGCCATTATGAACTCCAAAAGTAAAACCTACCATTTCGGGAGCAATAACACAAGCGCGAGACCATGTTTTAATAATGGTCTTATCGCCCAGCTTTAACTTTGATATTTTTTTCAATAGTTTTGGGTCAATGAATGGACCTTTTTTAAGTGATCTGCTCATAGTTATTTCCTTTTCTTTTTAACTCTTTTCTTGATAATTAATTTATCGCTGTGTTTCTTTTTTCTCGTCTTGACTCCATAAGCCAACTTACCCCAAGGCGTTTTCGGACCTCTTCTTAATCCAATTGACTGTCTGTTTTCTCCACCGCCATGAGGATGATCGCAGGGATTCATCGCTGAACCGCGCACCGTGGGTCGTTTACCCATCCAGCGGCTTCTTCCTGCTTTGCCGATCACAACCATATTATGCTCGAAATTGCTCAACTGCCCCAAACTCGCCATGCAGTTTTCCCTGATCATTCTCACTTCCCCTGAAGGAAGTTTAAGATGGATAAAACCGCCGTCGCGCGACATAACTTGAGCCGACGAGCCAGCCGAACGAACTATCTGTCCACCTTTTTTCGGTGTCAATTCAACATTATACACTTGGCTTCCCGGGATAATATTCTTTAATTCCATTCTATTGCCAATAGCAACAAGAGCCTTTTCCTGACAGATAATCTCATCGCCAACCTTGAGTCCTTCTGGAGACAAGACATATCTTTTCTCGCCATCTTTGTAATACAAAAGAGCGATAAAACAACTTCTATTGGGATCATATTCAATCGCCGCCACCTTTGCTGGAATATCTATCTTATCAGAGCGATTAAAATCAATCAAGCGATATTTTTTCTTATGACCGCCGCCCTGGTGCCGAACCGTAATACGACCGAGATTGCCTCGACCTGCTTTTTGAACCAACTTTTTAGTTAGTTTTTTTTCCGGTTTTGCTTTAGTCAGAACGGAATAATCCACCACGGTCATTCCTCTCCTGCCCGGCGATGTTGGTTTATACTTTTTCATACTTTTCTCCTTTTTTGAGAGTTACAATCGCTTTTTTAAACCCCTTTTTAAGTCCACCCCGCCATCCCTCGCTTCTACCAACGCGTCTCTTTTTTGGCGCGGAATGAATAATATTAACCTTTTCCACCTTCGTTCCATAAAGCGACTCAACTGCTTTCTTAACTTCACTTTTATTCGCTTTTGGATAAATTTTAAAAGCATACTTGTTTTGCTCGCCCAAAGAACTTGCCTTTTCGGTAATGTGCGGTTCTTTGATAACCTGGTAAGCGGAGACGTCTTTTTTAATTTTATTTAATGATGACATGAATTTTTATTGCTTGATATAAAATTCCTGGATTACTTTAATTGATTTTTTGGGCATAAGCAAATAATGATAATTTAAAATATCATAAATATTTAAACTATCCGCTTGAATTGTTTTGATTTTTGGAAGATTGCGAGACGCCGTGATGATTTTTTGATCAACCGTCGGCAAAACAATTAAAACCCCTTTATCTATATCTTTTTTAGCCCCATTTTTTAATTTATTTAAAATTTCTGCCATTTTTTTCGTCTTGGCTTCGGTTAAATCCAATTTATCCAATAAAATTATCTCCTCATCTTTTACTTTAGAGGATAAAGCCATTAATAACGACTTTTGTTTCATTTTTTTATTGATTTTTTGAGTAAAGACCCTTTCATTCGTCGGTCCAAAAGTCACACCTCCGCCTTTCCAAATCGGCGAACGGTTTGAACCATGCCTGGCTCGGCCAGTTCCTTTTTGCCGCCACGGCTTCTTTCCTCCTCCGCTCACTTCGCTTCTGTCTTTCGTGTGCGCTATTACTTCTCTGGCGTTCGCTCTTTGCGCGTTAACCGCTTGGCAAATCAAATCTTGATTAATTTCCAAACCAAAAACATCGGCCGGCAAATTAACCTTCCCAACTTCCTCGCCTTCTTGATTGTAGACTATTTCTTTTAGCATTTTAAGAAATTATTATCTCCCCCGGACCGACTATTTCCAAAATTGTTCCTTTTTTGCCTGGGACCGCTCCTTTAATAGCGATGATTCCATTCTCCGTATCTATTTTGGCTATTTCCAAGCCTCTAACAGAGACCCTCTCAGCCCCCATTCTGCCGCCCATTCTCATTCCCTTGAAAACCCTTTGCGGCCAGCCAGAACCGATTGAACCCGGCGCTCTTAAACAATGCTTCGTTCCGTGAGAAGCGGGCATTCCCGCGAATCCATGCCTTTTAACCACGCCCTGAAATCCTTTTCCCTTTGAAATACCAGAGACCTTAACTTTATCGCCTTCATTAAAAACAGAAATATTGATTTCGTCTCCGACTTTCAGGTCAATCTCTTTAAACTCCTTAAAGCCGCTAAAATTATTTTCCAAGTTCGCTTTTTTAATGTGCCCCTTTTGCGGTTTTTTAACCTTTCTTTCTTTAATTTCTCCGAACCCAACTTGAACGGACTGATAACCGTCTTTTTCTTTTGTTTTCGCCTGGACGACATAACAAGAAAGCGCCTCAACTAATGTGACAGGTATAACCTTTCCATCCTCGCCAAAGAATTGGCTCATTCCTAATTTTTTTCCTAAAATAAATTTCATATTGGCAAACAAAAACCGGGAATAGTCCCGGTTTGAGATGACTAAATTCGTTGAGATAAGATAATTTTAATAAATAAAAAGAAAAATACGCGTCATAAATTAGTTTTCGCTTACAACTAAAAAACTAAATCATTTTTATTTCAATATCAACGCCAGCAGGTAAACTTAATTCCATTAGCGCGTCAATCACTTTGTGCTCCGGATTAACAATATCAATCAGCCGCTTATGAATTCTCATTTCATATTGTTCCCGCGCGTCTTTGTTGACAAAAGGCGAGCGATTAACCGTATATTTATGAAATTCGGTCGGCAAAGGAACTGGTCCGCATATTTCAGCATCGTATCGTTGGACAACTTCAAGAATCTGCTTGACTGATTGGTCAATAAGCTTGTGGTCATACGCTTGAATTCTAATGCGAATTTTTTGTTTTGCTTCCGTTTCTTTTTTTTGCGCCATTGCTATTTGATAATTTTCGTCACTACGCCCGCTCCAACTGTTCGTCCTCCTTCTCTAATGGCAAACCTTTGCTTCTCCGCTAATGCGACCGGGGAGACCAATTTAACATTCAAATTCGCTGTATCTCCCGGCATAATCATTTCTGTCCCTTCTGGTAGAGTAACATCGCCCGTCACATCGGTTGTTCTAATATAGAACTGTGGCTTATATCCATTAAAGAAAGGTGTGTGTCTTCCGCCTTCCTCTTTGCTTAAAACATAAATTTCCCCTTCAAATTCCTGATGAGGAGTGATTGATCCGGGCTTGGCTAAGACCTGACCTCGGGTGATTTCTTCTCTTTTTGTGCCTCTTAATAAAACACCCATATTATCACCCGCTCTACCCTCGTCAAGTGATTTGTTAAACATTTCAATACCTGTAACAGTTGTTTTCTTTGTGTCTGTTAAACCAATTATTTCAACTTCATCGCCTACTTTAACAATACCTCTTTCGGCTCTTCCTGTCGCCACCGTTCCGCGACCTTCAATTGAGAAAACATCCTCAACGGGCAACAAAAACGGCTCCTCTGTCGCGCGAACTGGCTCGGGAATATCGGAGTCAACTTTGCTCATTAATTCCAAAATCGGACCACATTTATCACAATCTGTCTTGCCGCATCCGCATTCCAACGCTTGTAAGGCCGAACCGCGAACAATAGAGATTTTGTCTCCGTCATACTCATATTTACTCAAAAGCTCTCTAATCTCCTGCTCAACTAAATCAACTAATTCTGGATCATCGGCTTGGTCAATTTTATTTAAAAAGACAACCAAGGCGGGTAAACCAACTTGGCGAGCCAAAAGAATATGCTCGCGCGTTTGAGGCATCGCGCCATCAGGAGCCGAAACGACTAAAATACCGCCGTCCATTTGCGCGGCGCCGGTAATCATATTTTTAATGTAGTCAGCGTGTCCCGGACAATCAATATGAGCGTAATGCCTATTCGCCGTCTCATACTCAACATGTGTCACAGAAATAGTCAGACCGCGCTCTCTTTCTTCGGGAGCGTTGTCAATGTCTGAAACATCTCTGTCTTGCGCGACAAAACCGGCCCCTTTGAGGCATTTTAAAATAGCCGCCGTCAAAGTGGTTTTGCCATGGTCAACATGACCAATCGTACCGACATTAAGATGAGGCTTAGTCCTCTCAAATTTTTCTGCCATAATAATTGCGGTGAACAACGAACAAAGAACAGCGAGCAATAACGCGCTATTCAAAATTCTCTATCCACTTATATTAAATTTATTTTAATTCTACTTATAAAAATAATCTTACACAAAAAACAAACAATAGTCAATAGTTAGAACGGCAAATCCTCTATTTTGACTTCCTGATTGACTGGATTGCTGTTTTCCTCAACGACATTATTTGCCAAAACATCTTCTTCCTGAAAGACCTCTTTTTCATTTTCCCATTCAGTAAGTGTTTGGTTCGCCTCTTCCACCCCATTGTCAAGTATTGTCACAAGATAAGTCGGCTCCCCTTCTTTCATGATAATACACTTCCCTCCTTCTTGTTGTAATATTTTCTTAATTTTTTCCCACATAGTTTTAAATTATATTTAAAAATTATTTCTCTCCTCCAATAATCGCTTCAACGACGCTTTTGGGCGCTTCCATATAATTCTCAAACTCCATATTAAAGGTAGCGCGTCCTTGCGTCAACGACCTAACTTGCGTCGCGTAGCCAAACATATTCGCCAAAGGAATTTTAGCGCTAATCACCTTAACTTTGCTCGCTCCTTCACCTCTATCTTCCATCGTTTCAATCTTTCCTCGTTTAGAACTTAAGTCGCCAATAACATCGCCCATAAATTGTTCTGGCGTGACCACTTCCAACTTCATAATCGGTTCCAACAAAATCAAATCTGCCTCTTTCGCCGCCGCTTGCAAAGCGATTGAGCCGGCAATCTTAAAGGCCATTTCCGAGGAGTCAACATCGTGGTAAGAGCCGTCGTAAAGAGTGACTTTAATATCAACCAGCGGATAGCCCGCCAAAACGCCTTTGTCCATCGCTTCTTTAACTCCTTTTTCAGTCGCGGGAATGTATTCTTGCGGAATAACTCCTCCTTTAATTTCATCAACAAATTCAAAACCTTTGCCCTGTTCTTGCGGTTCAACTCTAATCAAAACATGCCCGTACTGTCCGCGTCCGCCCGTTTGGCGAACATATTTCCCTTCCGCTTTGGCCGGTTTTTTAATTGTTTCCTTATACGCGACTTGTGGCTGGCCGACATTCGCGTCAACGCCAAATTCCCGCATCATTCTATCAACAAGAACTTCCAAATGCAATTCGTCCATTCCCGAAATAATCGTCTGCCCCGTTTCAATGTCGCCCCTAATTCTGAAAGTCGGATCTTCATCGGCTAATTTCTTCAACGCGAAACCCATCTTTTCTTGGTCTGCTTTGGTTTTCGGTTCAATCGCGATAGAAATAACCGGCTCGGGAAAAGTTATTTTTTCCAAAACAATCGGGTGCTCGGGGTCGGTCAAGGTATCGCCCGTAGTCGTGCTTTTTAATCCGACCACGGCGGCGATGCCGCCCGCGCAAACTTCTTTAATCTCCTCTCTTTTATTAGAATGCATCATTAAAATTCGCCCGATTCTTTCTTTTTTATTCGTGACTGAATTAAGAACATACGAGCCGCTCGTTAAAATGCCCGAATAGACGCGAACATAAGCCAACTGTCCGACAAAAGGGTCTGTCGCCATCTTAAAAGCCAAAGCGGCAAATGGCTCCTCATCTTTGTTCTCTCGGGTTATTTGCTTTTCTTCGTCCCTCATATCAAACCCCTCAACCGGCGGCAAATCAGCCGGCGACGGCAAATAATCAACAACCGCATCAAGCAAAAGTTGAACCCCCTTATTCTTCAAAGCCGAACCGCAAAAGACGGGAATTAATTTGTAATTAATAACCGCTTTTCTCAAAACGCGTCTCAAGTCGTCTTCTCCGATTTCTTCTCCGCCTAAATACTTTTCCATTAAAGCGTCTTCCTGCTCAACAATTTTTTCAACCATTTTGTTTCTGTATTCCGCGCTTTTAGTTTTCAAATCCTCTGGAATTTCCTCCTCGGTCACTTCCTCTCCGCTCTTGCCGACGAATTTGAACGCCTTCATTTTAATTAAATCAATCACACCCTCAAGATTTTCCTCGGAACCGATGGGAATCTGCATCGCGATCGCGTGAGGCGTAAGCCGCTCCCAAATTGAGCGCAAACTCGTCTCAAAATTCCCTCCCATCCTATCAAGTTTGTTAACAAAACAGATTCGCGGCACCTTAAATTTGTCCGCCTGCCTCCAAACTGTTTCTGACTGCGGCTCAACTCCGGCCACCCCGTCAAAAACAACCACCGCTCCGTCAAGAACTCTCAAAGAGCGCTGGACTTCAACAGTGAAATCAATGTGCCCCGGAGTGTCAATGATATTAATTTGATATTTGTTTTTCTTTTCTCCGCCGGCAAAATATTCTCTCGGATTCCAAAAACAAGTCGTTGCCGCCGAAGTAATCGTAATTCCTCTTTCTCTTTCCTGCTCCATCCAGTCCATAATCGCCTCGCCTTCATGAACCTCGCCAATTTTATGAGAAATTCCCGTATAAAAAAGAATCCGTTCGGATACGGTCGTTTTCCCAGCGTCGATATGGGCGATAATGCCAATATCTCTAACTTTTTCAATTGGATACTCACGCATAAGAATAAATCAAAAAATTACCATCTAAAATGAGCGAAGGCTTTATTCGCGTCGGCTATTTTGTGCGTTTCTTGTTTCTTGCCCACGGCGACGCCTTCATTTCTCGCCGCTTCCATGAATTCTTCAGCAAGTTTTTCCGCCATTGGCTTTCCTTTTTTCTTTTTAGCCGAACCAATGAGCCATCTTGACGCCAAAGCGATTTTTCTTTCCCCTCGCACTTCGCGCGGCACTTGATAACGCGCGCCGCCAACTCGTTTCGTTCTCACTTCAACTTCTGGAGAAGCGTTTTTAATCGCTTGGTCAAAAACATCCAAAGGGTCTTTGTCTTTTACTTTTTCTTTAATAATATCAAACGCGCCGTAAAAAATACTCTGCGCGATAGATTTTTTTCCATCTTTCATTAGATAAGAGATAAACTTAGCAACCAAAGCATTCCCATACTTTGGGTCAGGATTAATTTCTCTTTTTATGTTTCTTTTTCTACGCATATATTTTATTCCTCCGCTGGCGCGGCCGCCGCTTCTCCTCCCTTTGCGGGAGCTCCGGCCTTTGGTCTCTTCGCTCCGTAACGGCTTCTCTTTTGCCTTCGTCCTTCCACGCCTCCAGTATCCAAAACGCCTCTCACAATATGATAGCGAACTCCGGGCAAATCCTTCGCCCGTCCGCCTCTGATTAAAACAACCGAGTGTTCTTGTAACTTGTGTCCCTCGCCAGGAATATACGCCGTCACTTCCATCCCATTAGTCAGACGCACCCTCGCCACTTTTCGCATCGCCGAGTTCGGCTTCTTCGGCGTCATCGTTTTAACTTGAACGCAAACACCTCGCTTAAACGGAGACGAGATAGTGCTCGGCTTATTCTTAAGCGAATTAAAACTTTTCCAAAGAGCCGGGGCTTTTGGTTTCCTCTTCGCCGTCTTCCTCGGCCTCTTAATTAATTGATGAATCGTAGGCATTACTTAAACAAGTTATCAAATTATATCAACAATGTCAAATCTTCAATCAACCCTTCCTCTTCGCTCTTGTTCTTTCAATCCCGGTGAGGAATTTTTTTCGGAGGCGGATGCTTTTGGGCGTTATTTCCAAATACTCGTCTTCTGCCATAATTTCCATTCCTCTTTCTAAAGTCAATTTCAAAGGAGGGACAAGTTTTAAGGCGTCGTCCGAACCGGAAGCGCGCACATTTGTTAAATTTTTTCCCTTAGTCGGATTAACAGATAAAGATTCTCCTTTGGAAGTGTTTCCGATGACCATTCCTTCATAAACCTCAATATTGGGGTCAATATAAATAGCGCCTCGACTTTGCAGGTTAAAAAGAGAAAAGCCAAGCGCCTTTCCTGTCGCCATAGAAACCATTGAACCAACGCTTCTTTTTTCAATCTCCCCCGCGTATGGCCTGAATTCAAGCGCGCGCGAGCATAAAATTCCCTCTCCTTTCGTGATAATAACAAACTCGTTTCTGTAGCCAAGAATTCCGCGAGTCGGAGCTTCAAAAATCAGCCGCGTATTTCCGTTTTCTGATTTCATCTCCTGCATCATACCTTTCCGCTTTGACATATTCTCAATGATTGTCCCCAAAAACTCATCTGGAACATCAATAATAACTTCTTCAAACGGCTCTTTTTTAACTCCGTCTTCTACTTTAATAATAACTTGCGGTTGAGAAATCTGAAGTTCGTATCCTTCGCGACGCATATTTTCAAGAAGAATCGCCAAATGCATTTCTCCTCTTCCAAAGACCCGAAAAATGTCATTCGCGGAAAAATCAACCCTTAAGCCGACATTAACTTCCAATTCTTTTTCCAACCGTTCTTTAATATGACGCGTTGTTACGAATTTTCCTTCTCGGCCCGCGAAAGGGGAATTGTTAACTAAAAAATTCGCGGAGATGGTCGGCTCGTCAACGATAATCGCCGGAAGCGGCTCTTGGTCGACATTGGCGCAAATCGTTTCTCCAATATAGATGTCGGGGATGCCCGCGATCATCACAATATCCCCCGCGACGGCCTCCTCGGTTTCTTTTCTTTCTATCCCTTGAAATGTGTTAATTCTCGTAATTGACGCGTGTCGCGTTTCGCCGTTCGGTTTTTTAACAATCACTTTCGAGCCCGGCTTAATCACTCCCTCGTAAATTCTCCCAATCGCGAGCCGCCCCAAAAAATCGTCATAAGCCAAGTTAAACGGCTGCATTCTAAAAGGAAGCGATGTATCAGACAGCGCCGCCGGAACCTCCTCTAAAATCATATCTAAAAGAGGAGTTAAATCCTTTGATTCGTCCTCTAAATTTCTCTTGGCAATTCCATCCCGACCAATGGCGTAAATAACCTTAAAGTTTAATTGCTCTTCATTCGCGCCAAGATCCATAAAAAGTTCCAAGACCTGCTCGTGCGCAAGGGCGGGGTTTGCGGCGGGTTTGTCAATTTTATTCAAAATGACAATCGGTTTCAGCCCAAGTTCCAATGACTTTTTCAAAACAAACTTGGTTTGAGGCATCGGACCTTCCTGCGCGTCTACAACTAAAAGAACTGAGTCAATGGACCGAAGCACGCGTTCAACCTCCGACCCAAAATCGGCGTGTCCTGGCGTGTCAACGATATTGATTTTTGTGTCTTTGTAGAAAAGCGACGCGTTTTTGGAATAAATCGTAATTCCCCTTTCCTGTTCAAGGGTGTCGCTATCCATTCCAACCGATTCGTCGCCAACCATCCCCGTCTGCCGCATCAAAGCGTCGGTAATGGCCGTCTTCCCATGGTCAACATGGGCGATAATAGCAATGTTTCTAATTTCCATATATAAAACCTCCGCAAGGAGGCCCTTAAGATAAAACCTAAAATAAAGATAAACTACTTTTTATCTTCTGTCAATCTAATGCTGGGTAGCTAGAGGGACTTGAACCCTCAACCGCCAGTTCCACAAACTGGAGCTCTGCCAATTGAGCTATAGCTACCATAAAAGCTGGTGCCCCCGGCAGGAATCGAACCTGCAACCTGCGGTTTAGAAAACCGTCGCTCTGTCCGTTGAGCTACGGGGACATTTAGCTGTGGTATTATAACGAAAAACACAGAAAAGTAAAGAAATTAGGGGGCAGCCCCCCCGCATTTTAATTAAACGGGTCAATGTATTTGGTTGTTTGGACTCGGATAAGGGTTTCTTCTCTGTTTTCTATTTCCCCTAAAACCCCATTCAACATCTCCTCATTAACGACCGTTTTCTCAATCGTTAAATTAATTTCAGCCGTGGTCGCTAAATAAACATATTTGTAATAGATAAAGGCGTTGCAAAGAAGGAGTAAAATCAAAATCGCTCCCAAAATCCAATGGCAATATTTTTCCAAAAAGATATGCGTTTTTTCAATTGAAATTTTCATCATTTCGTATAAATTTTAATTTCCAAATTCGTCTCTATATCCCCCTCTAATAATCTTTTAATATTTATCCCTTCAATTTCCATTAAACGATAAGGCGGATAAGGACTATCTTCTATGTTAGCGATAAAATTCAACAGTTCCGAAAAATCGCCCCAAAGAACAACGCTCAAAAAAAGAAACGGCTCTCCTTCGGAAGTCAGGAGCGACGGACTGGCTGTTTTTATTTCAAAGAGGTTACCTGTTTCTTGCGCGATGCTTTCAATCGTGGATATAAAACCAACTGTTTCTTCCGCTCCAAGAAGCGCGCCTTCAATTCTTGATAAAGCATCCTGCTTTTCTTGAAAATCATTCCGCAATTCCTTAGCGAGGGATTCTCTTTTGCTCAGACCAGATAGAATCTCTTTGTTTGATAAATACCGATAAGAATAATCCGCGATTTTATTGACCAAAGGATAAATTACCGAAACAAAAACAAGCGCGAGAATAATGATCCCCAAAGCAATCATAAATATAATTTTTTTTTGGAAAAAGGTTATCATTGAATCGGCTTAAATGTAAAACTAAAATCTACATTCTCCTGTTTAATCAAATTAGATAAAGGAGAATTGACTTGGTCAAAAAGAGAACTTTCTTTCAAGGACTCCTCTAGCGATAAAATGTCTTTTCGTTCCGCCGCCCAGCCAATTAAATTAAGCGTATTGTCGCTTTTCCGATAAGAGAAATTATTAAGGCGCGCCGCGTCTGGCATAATTTCCGATATTTCTATTAGCGCGAGCGTCCAAGAAACCATTTTGTTTTGTTTAAGATAAATTTGGTCAAGAATTTTGTTTGTTTTTTGAATTCTTTCCTCAATCTTAAGCAATTCCTGCGTCCTCGAATCGCTCCTTTGAAGTACTATCGCCTCATCTTGCGCTTTGAGCATTATGGAAAGCGAGAAAAAAGAACCAAGTAAAAATAGAATAAAAACTATTAGAAAAGCGGAAATCGGAACGACTAAAAACGCTAACCAATGAATAAAATTAGTTAATTGAGCTTCTTTTTTTTCTTCGGGTGATAAAAGATTAAGTTTAATCATTTATTTAATAATTTCCTAAAGCCAATCCTATAGCCGTATTATAGGCAAGAATTTCCTTTTTAGGCAAAACAATTTTTTCCAAAATCCCTTCCAATGGATTGCCTAATTTAACTGGAATCTTAAGCGCGCTCTCAAGTTCAAAGGGAAGATTGATTAAAAGTGAATCGCCTCCGCAAAGTATAATCTGCGCGACCTTATTTTCTTCATAGAAATCAATATATTCGCTAATTTGCTTAGCAAGATCGTTAACAATTGGTTTTAAGGCGCGATAAACTTTGCCTTGCTTCTTTGTTTTGTCTAACCCAATTTTAATCTTTAATTGATTAGCTTCTTTCTCGCTAACCTTTAAGTCCTTCTCTATCGCTTCGGTAAAAAGCCGTCCTGAAGCGCGGATATGAGAAGTAAAACGAATCGCTTCAGCCGCGAAAACCACGCAGTTGGTTCCCGTCGCCCCCAAGTCAATAATAACGGACGGCTTGTGATCTTTTGATTTAATTAAACTTCTGACAACGGCGACTGATTCCGGCTCCAAAGCAATTGGATGAAGCCCGCCTCTTTTTAGAAAACTTGAATAACTATCAACTAAATCGCGCGGAGCGGCGGCGATCAGAACATCAATATGTTTAGAAGACACAACTATCGGCTCTATTACTTGCCAATCCATATAGACCTCGTTAATACTCATGGGGATATGCGCTTCCACTTCCCATCGGATCGCCTGCGCTATTTCTTCCTCTTTCATTCGAGGCAATTGAATAACGCGGATAAAGACCTTTTCTTCTGGCAAATTACAAACAACCCGATTGCCAGTCACTCCTCTCTTTTTCGCTTCCGCTAGCGCGCTTTTTAAAACACTGGCTAATTCTTTTTCTTTTTTGATTTCTCCGTTCTGGATAAGGCCACTCGAAATATCTTGCGTAGCAAAGCCAGACAAAGAAAACTCGCCTTTTTGTTTTTTAAATTGAACAATCTTAAGAGACCGATCGCTCAAGTCTAATCCAAAAGCCATTTTTTTCGAAAAATCAAACATAATGCTATTCTACCATTTTTTTCTTTTTCCGTCCAAGCGAGAAGTTCTTGAAATAGACGGCAAGCAATATCCCACCGCTGTCTATTAAAACATCGCGCGCCGCTCCTTCGCGAGCGTTAATAAATGTCTGGTGATATTCATCAGAACAGGCATAAGCGAAAGCAAGTAGAACGGCAAGAATAATAATTTTCTTTTTGCTCAAACAATACTCTTTTAGGGCGTTAATTAAAAGAAGCGTCAAAACAAAATACTCCGAAATATGCGCCAACTTGCGCAAAACAAAATCCCACTCATTAGGCAACCCCGACTTCAAACCCGGCTGATGCGACAAAAAGAAAATCAAACCAGCCCACAAAAAAACCAACCCCCATTTCTTAATCTTTTTATTCATATATTTATCCCCCCATTCGGCTATCCGATAGCCGAATTGCTATTACTTTTTTAAAATAATCTCTTCCGCTTTTTCTATGAATTTCTCCGCCTTTTTTAGTAATTTTTTTGCGTTCGCGCCGCTGTAATCTCCGTAATAGTCAGCAGCTTCTCTTAGGTTTTTCGCTTCTGACAACGCCTCAACAAAGAAGACATCTATTTCGCCCTGTTCAACATACAACTTTCTTATGGCTTGATTTAGACAATAATGACTGTGTTCTCTGAAATTTTTAAAATATAACAATGACCTGGCTGAATGAAACATTGAATAATAAACCTGAATAATACACCAGCGATAATTTTTATCGCTAAAACTTTTTCGCGCCGATTTCAAATCATCTTTGGCTATTCTTAATTCCTTCTTCGCTAAACTTTTTCCGCGAGAAAACCGCTTAATTTTTCCTTTTTTTAGGCAATCATCAAAACTTTGAATCATAATTTAACTCCTTGCTTGACTTCGTTGTAAAACTCCTGCTCCTTGACTTCCAGTTCGCTCCATTGGTTTGGCGTTTTTATAATTGGATTAATCGTTAATCTGCCTTTTAGTTTAGTCATTTTTTCTTTAACGATTTTCGGATTGTGCGTCAAAATGAATAAATCAATATCGCTCTCCGCTGTTTGTTCTCCTCGGGAAGCTGAACCAAATAAAATAATATCCAAGCAATAATTTTTAATGCTTTTCAACAACGGCGATAATGCCGAAATAACGAATGTTATTTTAATTTGTTTTACCAATGGATTCTCCCAATTAACGCGATAAAACTTCATATTGCCTCTTTGTTTTTGCTGAATAATTTTTTCTTTCGCCAAATATTTCAAAGAATTATGCGCTCCGCCTAAACTAATGTCTAATTTTTCAGCAATTTCTTTGCTAAAAAAATCTTTCTCGGGATAGTTCCCTAAAAACAATACTATTTTTTCGCAAATTTTTGTAAGTTTAAGCATGTTGTAGAATGAAAGTATTTTCAATTTTTTGAAACCACTTTCATTTTATACAAACATTGACCATCTGTCAACCCCATTCGGCTTTACCAAAGCCGAATTGCTATTCGGAGGTTCGACCTCCGAAATATTCTAAAAGTTTATCTGCCGAGCGGGTGTTGAGGATGTCTTTTTTTTCAGCCCAACCGCGACGAGCGGTCGCAACGCCGAATTCCATCATTGAAAATTCCACGGAATTGTGCGCGTCTGTATTGATGACCAATTTAACTCCCGCGTCGGTCGCCTTTCTAATATAGATATCCCTTAAGTCCAATCGCTTGAAATGAGCGTTGACTTCTAAGGCAGTTTTGTTTTCACGCGCCGTTTTGAAGACCGCGTCAAAATCAAAACTGTATTCCTCTCTTTTGCGGATAACTCTGCCTGTTGGATGGGTAATAATATTGACAAACGGATTTTTAATCGCGTTAACCAGCCGTTTTGTCATATCCCTTTTCGTCATTTTGAAATTTGAATGAACGGCCGCCAAGACCAAGTCGGCCTTCGCCAAGACCTCATCTTTAATCGCCAATTCGCCGTCTTTTTTAATATCAACCTCGCATCCTTTCAAAATTTTAATCCCTGAAAGCCGTTTGTTGATTTTATCTATTGCCGCCATTTGTTTGAGAAGTTTTTTCTCATCCAACGCGCCAGCTATTTTCAAAAAACCGGCGTGGTCAGTAATCGCTAGATATTGATAACCCATTTTTTGAGCGATTTTTGCCGCTTCTTCAATTGTCTGCGAGCCGTCGCTCCAATTGGTGTGACAATGGCAATCTCCTCTGATGTCACCGAGATTAACCAACTTCGGCAATTTACCTGATAAAGCCGCTTCAATTTCGCCCGTGTTTGTCCTTAATTCCGGCGCGATATATGGCAAGCCAATTGCTTCGTAAACCCCTTCCTCTGTCTCGCCCGCTATTTTTCTCTCTCCCTTGTAAACTCCGTATTCGTTTAATTTCAGCCCTTTTTTTCTAGCAATTCGTCTAGTTAAAATATTATGCTCTTTGCTTCCCGTGAAATACTGCAAAGCCGCGCCAAAACTTTCTTTTCCCACAATTCGCAAATCACAATCCAACCCGTCTCTAAAACGAATTGACGATTTTGTCGGGCCTTTCGCCCAAACCTTGGTTATCCCCGGCATTCCTATGAAAAAATCCATAACTTCCTTTGGTTTTGATGAAGTCGCGAGAATATCAACATCACCCACCGTTTCTTTCATCCGCCTAATTGAACCAGCCATGCTAACTCTGCTAATTTGAGGAAGTTTTCCAAGTTCGCCAATAATTCGCCTAACCCTCGGCAAAACCAAACCAAGCAAAAATCTCCCTTTGCCCTCCGCCGCGAAATCAATCGCCTGCAAGATATTTTTTTCGCTTTTGGCGCCAAAGCCCTCCAATTTTCCTATCTTCCCCGCTTGGGCCGCCTTTTTTAAATCCTTTAAATTTTTAACTTTTAATTTTTCGTAAAGAATTTTTATTCTTTTAGAGCCGAGCCCTTCAACGGCTCTTAATCCTTCCAAATCAACCGGACATTTCCTCTTAAGTTTTTGATAATCCTTAACCTCGCCTGTTTTAACAAACTCCTCCATTCGTCGGGCGATCCCCTCGCCAACGCCAGGAATATCCATTAACGCTTTCGTCCCGCCCTCGCGATAAATTTCCTCTATGTCTTTTTCCAAAAATTCCAAAACGCGAGCGACGCGAGCAAAAGCAATCGCGCGAAAAGGCAACCCCTGCATTTCAAGCAAGTCGGAGATGCTATAAAAAATTTGAGACAATTCCAAATTCTTCATTTTTCTAACGCGCTACTTTGGATAAATTTTGCCTGCTGGCGTTCTAATTATTTTTTTATCTTTTGAAGATAATTCTTTTCTGATTAAAAGAGGCAAAAAAGCGCTGATTAAAAGGAAAACTATGACTCCGATAAAGAGAATATAAAAACCAAAACGATTAGCGACCACTCCACCTAAGGCACCAGCGATTCCGCTTCCAAAACCGATTAAAGCGGCGCGAACGCTCCAGTCAAACGCTTCTTTGCCTCTATCAATATGGCGAGTGAAAATAGCTGTATAGCCGGGAATATTCATCCCCATACCAATAGCGTAAATCACTTGACAGAGGTAAATGTGCCAAGGAAGAAAAGAAAGAAGATACCCGCAAACAGCTAAGGCGGCTAAAAAATTACCGAGAATAATAAACCAAATATCATCTTTCTCGCCATGGTTTTTATCTAAATATCGCCCAAAAGGAATCACAACCAATGACAAAATAATCCAATAGATAGCGGCCGCGTATCCAACAACCGCGATATTGCCTCCCTGAATTTTTTCGGTCAAAAAAATCGCGAAAATAGGCGCCATAAACCCAACCCCGCCCGCCAAAGCGACATCCGATAAAATTAAAACCTTTATAACTTTATTGATTTGTTTCATAATTCTTTCCCCCAAGGATGACAATTAGAAATTCTTTTTATTCCCAACCATACCCCCTTTAATGCCCCTTTTTCTTTGACCGCTTCATGAGTGTATTGCGAGCAAGTTGGGTTGTGGCGGCATCCGCCCAAAAACTTCAAAACAGGAAAAAAACCATGGTCGGGAGAAATGGTCTTCTGATAAATTTTGATTAAAAGTAAAATAATATTTTTCATGTGTTATGAATTAATATTATATCACACACGGGAAATATAAAAAGCCGCCGCATTTTTTCGCAGTGGCTTTTTGTTGAAATGAATTATGGATACAGCATTGTCAAAATTTGTCCCTTACTTTTTAAATATCCTCCCTTGCATTCTACCGAGAAATTTCTTTTGCATTCATTGCAAAAGAAATCAACATTCTCGTTATGTTCTCCTGAGAGCCCAAGAAATTTTAAGTCTCCGCTACCACAAGAGTGGATATAAGTATACACCCCCATATTGGCATAGTAATTATAAGCATTATCCATATTAATATTTTCCATTTCACCCCCCCTTTTTTTATGAAAAAGTTAATGAACTAATTCAAAGGACTTTAACATTTTTATAGAATAAAGTCAAATTTTTAAAAACGGGTGTCCCCACGGGGAATCGAACCTCGATTTCGGCCTCCGGAGGGCCGCGCTTTATCCGTTAAGCTATGGGGACGGAAATAGATTGACTTTTGTTTCTTTTTTGGTAATCTATAAATAGTTCTTTTAAAGGAGGTGAGAGTATGGACAAAGGTCTTAGATATGCGCGCTTGGTTCGTTTTATTATCCGTCGCGTCGCGAACTGCGGCTGCCGATGTGATTGCGGATGCGGGCACTGACCGACTTCAACCAAACCCCGACAAAACCGTCGGGGTTTAATCTTGTTCGGCTATCGGATAGCCGAATTGCTTGCGATAACGCCCAAGACCAACCAAAACATTAACTGCCCTTGCTGAATTGTCCAGAAGTAGTGGTCAAAGAGAGCCATAAATAGAAATCCAAAAAAAACGATGACAAGCCCTATTATTTGGGGACTGTCCCCGCAACGGGGACAGTCCCCAAATAGCTCAGACAAAATCAAAAAAAGAAACATCAGAAAGGCAACTAAACCGAGCAATCCTGTTTCGCTGGCGATAAGCAAATAGATATTATGGACCGGCTGATAGAGCCAGGCAGACATTAAATCAAGCGCTTTGCTGATTTCCCAAACAAAATTTCCCTGACCTACTCCGAATAGAGGATATTGATTGATAATAGAAAGAGCCGTTTCATTATAAAAAGCGCGCAATCCAACCGCTTGCTCTGATGTTGAAATCGCGAACCGAGACGAAACTTCCGCCCCGGCCAAAAAAACAAAAAGAACGCTGCAGAAAATAATAAAGAGAAAGATAAGGATATTTTTTTTTTGTTTTAATAGAAGGATAAAATAAAGAGGGATTGTGATTAAAAAAACTAAAAGGGCGGTTCGCGAAAAAGAGAGCCAAAAAGCGAATATTATTAAAAATCCAGCAATAATCAAAAGACAATTCCAAACAAAAGATCGTTTTTTCGCGAGCCAGAGAGAATAGAGGCAAAAAATACAGAGTAAAAGAAAAGCCGCCAAAACATTTGGGTGAGGAAAAGAACCGTAAGGGCGCATAAGTGTCACTCCATCAACAATAATTTTAGCGACGCCGTTTATCTCCAGCCCTTTTTGCCCCGCGTATTGCCATAAAACAATCAACGACTGAGCAAACCCACTCATTACAAGCGCTTGGGAAAGGCGGGTAAAATTAAATAAATCTTTAAAATTATTTTTTAGATAGAAAAACAAAAGAGCAAATTCTAAAAGTTTAAGCCAAGAATAGAAACCTAATTGAATATTACGCGCCTGAATCAGAGAAACCAAAGCAATCGCCAAAAAAACAATCAGCCAAAAACCGCCTCTTGCGACTGCTCCCCTCGCCATCTTAATCCC
>Ga0180015_1000188_pt1 | contig 18577 bp, 18 predicted proteins | sample KR13_S2_MetaG_FD_116508 | JGI IMG/M metagenome (GOLD analysis project Ga0180015, IMG submission 116508) | Groundwater microbial communities from the Olkiluoto Island deep subsurface site, Finland - KR13_S2_MetaG | ecosystem: Environmental > Aquatic > Deep subsurface > Groundwater | place...
GTACACTACTGAAGAGATCCTGAACGCAGCAGAAAGGCTCGGCATAACAGGACAGCCTGGAGCAATGGATATTCCAAGGGAGATAAAGGATGTCGGCGAGTATATTAAACACAGGACAAGCGATAAAACATTGGACAAGATAGGGGTCGGATGGTCAAAAGTATCGCCAACGACAGTGGCGAGAACAGAAGAAGACTGGATGCGCGTCTCTATATTCCATGACAGGTTGATGAGAGGCGACACCGAGGAAGACGCAGCAAAGTATGTCGCAAAATTCCTCTTCGAGTACATGCCTGAAGGCAAAACAGCATTCGAGACGAGCTACATGAAGCGCATGATACCTTTCTACACATGGATGAGGGGCAACGTCCCGCTTCAGCTTGAAATGCTCATCACCCAACCGGGCAAGTACGCAGCGTTCGCCAAGACGAACCAGGCGATGATGGGCAACCTGACTGCGCAAGACTGGACCGGAAACTGGGACGTGACAGTGCCCGCCGGCGGCGGATATTTTTACGATCTGAGGACGCCTGCATCAGATATTGACAGGATCAATTCATACATATATGCGCTCACAGGTCCAGCGCAAACGGAAGAAGACCTCTACAAGAAGCTGAGAGCGCTTGAGATGACGGCGCCTTCCGTGAAGGGGCCAGTAGAATTGGCAACAGGCTGGAACATCTTCGCTCAACAGCCTTACGATTCGAGAACAGAAGCCGCGCTGTCAAACATGCTGGGCAAACCCTATGGCGTGGCGGTTAGAGCAGAAGAGATACAGGGCTATAGAGGCACCGAAAGATTTCCACAGAAGGCAGAGGACTTCACTGTGAAGCAGGTCACAAGCGTGGGCAGGTACAAAACCCAGTCATTAAAAGACCTCGAGGAGCTCTTTAAGAAAGCCTCCAGACGCAAGGAGGACTTCACATGGCAGCAGAGATTCGAGGCATGGCAGAGAGACATGATGGCAAGCCCTCTCTCAGGCATCCCGTACGAACTGCAGGGCGGACATATGCTGGCTGTCGCTGAAGGCGGGAAAGCCGAGATGTCCAACCTCATGACCATGACGATTGAGGAGAATCTGGAGCAGACCGCTTCGCAGATGTTCAGACTGGGTCTCCCGGAGAAAGAGTTCAAGCAGGAAGAGTTCTGGGAGGAGATGGATACAAAATATGAGAGTAGACTTGAAGAGAAGACTGAAGAAACCAGAGAAAGGCTGGAAGAACAGGGCAAATGGGTAAACGCTGCTGTCAGGGGAAAACTGGAATACGATGCCAGGAAAGCCATAAACATCCAGCTCTACAGCAGGGAGCTGGCTAAAGTCCGAATGCAGCGTGACTGGGCAGCCCGCAGACTCAGGACAGAGATACGCAATCTCGATAGAAAAATAAAGGACCCGGATTTTAAAGGCGACCCGTGGTCAGAACGCCAGATAGAGGCGCTCGAGATATATTTCATACCGAAGTACGAAATGATGTACGCACAGATCGATAGACTCAGAGAAGAGGAAAGAGCCAAAGAATTCGAGTTACCAGAACAGATCATACGGGGTGAGGACTACTCCAGGGCAATGCTGGGTAAGGAACGTGAAGTGGTCATACGCGGCAAGGGTCCTGCTCTTGCAGACCCTGAGCACATCAAGAATATGGTGGCGTATGAGGATATCGCCATGGATAGAGCGTATATCCTGGGCGATGTTGCAGTTGTGGACTTGAGCACATACCTGCCAGAACACCTCAAAGGAGTTCTCAAGCATCCCACCGGGCAGCCCTGGGAAGGAATGCAAGAGAAGGCAAAGAAATATGACATCGAGATCGCGGCACGTAAAAAGTTTCTGGTGCCAGAACCATCATACATAAGCTCTTCTCTTGTTGCGATCCCGGATGAAGCGCAGCCCCGGCTCTTCCCTCAACCGTTCGGTTCGCAAACGATACCAGTATACCCTGAGTTTGAGGAAGAAGAAGAACAGCCCCGGCTCTTCCCTCAACCGTTCGGTTCACAAACGATACCAGTATACCCTGAGTTTGAGGAAGAACCGCAGCCGCGGTTAGAGGCGCCAGCCATGCTGCCATCAGAGAAGACCGATACCGAAAAAGCTCAGGACTCGCAGTTGGCGCAGGAGACAATGCGCTCTGAGTTCTTAGAAAGTGATGACTTTTATGAGGCAGTGCAGGCTATTGTTATCGAGACATTAGACAGAGGTAATGAAAGATGACGCGGACAAATCCTCATGACTTTGAGTTCTATGTCTATACAAAACCCACGTCTGGATTTGGCACAGGAACATACGACCGCTGGCTTCTAAGGGGCGCTGCAGTGGAAATCGAGCGCAGCCTATTCGAAGGCGATCTCCTGACAATAACAAGCACAAGGAAGAATCAGGATGCACAGATAGACAGGGTAAGACCCGTCCGTTTCTACTGGAAAAGCACAAAGCTGTTCGATGGATGCATCAGGGCGCCAAGGTATGATAACAGACAGAATAAATACCGGGACCTTGTCACCACAGCCTACGGCTGGGAGAAAGAACTTGCAGCCATTCAGCTTGACCTCGTTACACCCGAAGGAGTCCAGTATGCAGATAAGTCTATTGATTTCATCCTCTCAGACCTTGCCAGGATCGCAAATGACATGGGCATGACCAAGAAAGCAACCTATGTCTACGATAAGACGAAGCTGCCGTACTACGATGCCGCTATCTTCGGAACAACGATCACAAGAACCTATGGCGGAACGATCTGGTCAGCACTCAAGGACATGACAAAAGAACTGGACATGGCTGAGACCGCGCATATCGGAGAATGGGCCATAAAGATAGACGCTCTCCAGTCTGATTTTTACATTTATATGATCCCAATAATGGTTAACACCGACCTGCCTGCCGTCCGGAAGTTCAAGGAGAATATGCTCACCACACCAAAAGGGATCCGCAGAGACTACTCCAGGCTGCTGAATTATGTGATGGTGCGCGGCGCAGGAACATTGATAAATACCAGGTTCAGACCCGATCCAATCACACTTTCTGAGAAAAGCATAGTCACAAACTCAGATGAGTTCTATGCCGACGTTCAGCCCTCTTCAAGGGCATACTTGAGAATCGCGATCAAGAACCCAACATCTGCGGATAAAGGAGGTTTTGTCACAGTAAACGGTAGTGATGGACAGCTGAACGAACTCACTGAACGGTTCCATCTATGGGTCAGAGCCGGGCAGAGTCAGGAGCATCTTACGAATAACCGGTACGCGACTCTGTCTGGAGGGGCATTGAAAGCATTCGTTACTGAAAGCTGGGCAGGATGCACGATAAAAGTCGATGAAGCATCTAATGCCATGAAGGGATCGGAGATATATTTTTCCGTGGCAGGGCGGAGCGTGAACGACTTTGGTGTCAGAGGCGTGACCATCCGAAACATCAATCTTGATACACAACTTAAGGTGGATGCTTATGCCGGTCAGCTTGTGAGAATGTATCATGCTCCGCTGGTCCATATAGATGCAGCGATCAAACCTGAATACGCAAACCCGGACGAACTTATAGGTAAAACAATAACCCTGTTCGATAATTTCCAGAATGATTTTTCAGATTTTACCTGCATCAAACAGAGATATTATTTCGAAGGTCCTCAGGTTACTGAATCTATTACCGCTATGAGATACAACTATGACTGGGAGTACAGCGAGTGATATGAGGAAGAGGTACAGTGGAATCATATACTAACGAACAGCAGGCAATTCTTGAAAAGACGATCTGGAAATTCCTTGAGGAGAACAGGGAACTTGTGCTCAGGCGGCTGCTCGGGATAGACAAACTGGAGCTTTCGGCGCCGAATGAAATAACCATTGTCGTGAATGCCACAGGGAAAGTGGTTGTCAAAAGGCAATAGAAAGTTTTATTCAAGTAACGATTTTAAAAATACACAATGGTCATTGGAGAAATAACATCGAGCCAGCAGGATATAATGTTCGTGCAGGTGAGGGTGGAAGATGCTGCCTTCATGGAAACCCATAACGGTACAGTAAAGGCGAACTATTACATTAACAATTCAATCGGTCAGAAATTCACTTCCATGCGATGGATGGGAAGGATAAAAATAAAGATAGGAAACGTCAACGAGTCAAGCAGGCTGAGACTCTCCTTATGGGATTCACCAGCAAAAACCAAACTTTTTTTTGAGAACGAGTATCAGTTGAATCCGGGCAGCGTGGTCCTGCATCTTTCTTTCAATCCCCTCCCTGCCGGAGATTATTACTGGGAACTGGAGAGGCTCTCAGGTTCAGTGGGCATAAGCGTTGTCACGGACAGCACGCTGCTTAAAGCATACATTGACGGGACCCCAACCACTGATTTCGATATTGAAAGCAAGATCATGTATGTCACAGACGCAGAAGAGGAACGTCCAGTGGCGGTAGTTGGAGATACTATCGATTCAGGAGTTACCACTATCAGTGGAGGCTCAGAACTTGGGAAGGTAATGGTTGGGACAGTTGAGAAGAACATATCGAGAGAAGGAGATTCACTTGCAAACGGCGGTCAGATACTTCAAGGCTGCTGGTTTGTCGAATTAGAGAGTTAATACGGAGGATACAGAAATGGCAAAGACAGATGAAGATTTATTGCAGGATTTGAAAAATGCGACTATATTTGTTGAAGAACAACCAGCACCAAAAACATATAAAAAAGTGGTAATTGTTCTGACAGACCCACTTAATAGTGGACGAATTTGTGATTATGCAAAAGTAATAAAGAGGTTATAATATGGTCGGATACATGACCGGAACGAAAAACGTCCATGATTTGATAGACGATATTGCAAATACTCTTATTGCATCATCTGGGGGCTACTGGACTAACAATGACGCTACTTGGAACACAACGACCCGAACCGAAAGTACAAATTTAAGCAGACGCTCTCTTAAATATTTAAAAGGCTCGGAAACGTGGTATTTCTCAATGGAAGTCGTAAACACAAACACGAATATTTACAGGAGTTGTACTACCGCTGGAATTTATTATGCAAAGGGTATAAGGTTTGCATTCTCCCAGACCTGGACGCCATCGACCGGCTATCCAGCACCGCCAAACTCCCAGACATCTTTAGTTTATATTTTAGTTGGAAACGGCAGTGGCGGGGGATGTACTGAGATCCTGAATATGCAGACCACTTATTATATGTGGATTGATGAGACCGGATTCGTGATCATGGGACGACCCGAACCGACATCTGACCCGAACGAAAATTCTTTTATCGTGATTGTCGAACACTCTGACACAAAAGAATATACTGACGGCTACCCGAACGTGTATCTATTCAGTCAAACAAATATATGGCCGACCCTTCATGATGGTTCAGGTTATACTGGCGGTGAGGGCGTACACAACCACCGCGCGATATTAAGACCATGGGCGTATTCATGGCCGAATAATGGAGGCTGCTGGTCATCAACATACCCCTATAGTTATGGCATCAGTTATTATGTGACGTGTGGTTATTGGGGATATAAAAGTCTGGGCAACGGCAAAGTGTATTATGTCAAACCCGTCATTAACAATGAGGCAAATGCCGTTACTCCAATATTCCAATCAGAATTATTTTTCCCATGGAACGAAGGCGTTGGACTGATTGATGGTGACGTTATAGCGCTGGAAGGGACATCTAAGAAGTTTTTATGTAAATCATTGGATAGCCCAGATTCTACAAATCGTCTGAACTTTGCAATAAGGTATGTGTAGGTGAATCATGAAACAAGAAAAATTCGCAATGTTTGAGGGAAAACTCGTTGGAAACATTTATGATAAAAAAAGAGACGCGCAAATAAAAGAATCAAATGACAAACAGCAGGATGTGAAATAATGGTAAATGAAGCAGATGTGTTGTCACTCCTCAGAAGTGATGAAACGAATTACCAGACCGAAGAAAACCTTAGTTCTGCATTTCCTTATAAAAGACTCATTCTCAAAGTGTTCTCTGACCTTGAAATAACAAGTGAGGAATACGAAAAGACCATAAAGAGAACCTGGGGTGAGTGATATGGGATATTTCACAGGTACGAAAAACATCTATGATATCTTAGATGACATCTGTTCAACTCTTATTGCATCATCTGGTGGTCACTGGACGGATGGTGACGCAACGTGGACGACTACCGATAGGACAGTTGCCAATAATGGAAAACGATGTCTAAAATACACCAACGGCAGCGAATATTGGTGGCTGGCCATGACAGTTGTAAATGTCACAAGCGGATGGAATTATGCGCTGGTATCCAATCACTCTTATTGGTATTATGGTAAAGGAATACAATTCGTGTTTTCACAGTCATGGGAAGAAACACATACTTTTCCAGCAAACAGCTACTCAAGTTTTATCCCATTTATTATTCACAGTGGCGCAGTTGGAACAAATTTGGCAACTCACCAACTCACTTACTATATGTGGATAGATGAAACTGGTATCTGCATGATGAGTAAGGGTGAACCCACTGGTGAAGGTCTCCAACCCGCAACACTGGTTGGGTGGGAAAGAATCGAAGCAAAAGAATACACTGATGGATATACTAATGTGGTCTTTTATTCCATCAATCAAATTTTAAACAAATATGATGGAGAAAACAGAAGCGTAAATGATAAAACTCAGCATCGATCAGTTATTCGACCGTTTTGTTATACCTACCCAGCTATGACCGATGCCGGACATTATGATTTCGGATTTTCGGGGTGGAGTACACCTTCAACCAGCGGAGATCAAGGAAGATCATCATTCAAAAGTCATGGAAACGGTAAAGTGTATTATATGAAACCAGTCGTCCACAATCATGCCGGATGGCAGAAACCAATATTCCAAACCGAGATGTCATTTGCATGGCATGAAGGAGAAGGACTGATAGATGGTGATGTAATAGCCCTGGAGGGAACTTCCAAGAAGTTCTTAGTCAAGGCGTTGGATAGTGCAGATACAACAGGCCGACTAAACTATGCAATACGATATGTCTAATTTGACGTTGGGATTATAAATGGTGTTTGAGACGATTGTTTTTGGGTCATATATAACAGGGACTGGATTTACCGATGGGGCTTCCATAGAAACAGGCGGACTTCGATGCTTTATCAAACCAACTGCAAATATCGGCAATGCGCCGTTTGATACGACCATCACATATTACGACCAGTTTGGCGTAGGCCCAAAGGTCACCCTTGTCTCAACGTCAGTTGCAGCCAATACTCCGTCAGGCGCACACATAGAAATAATATTAAATGCCGGAGATACAGGTATAAGGGATTTAGTGTCTTGCTCCGTAGTGGGCGGAACTAACGGAGATAAATTTAATCTCGAATCATGGAATGAAGGAATTGGAAAATACTATGAACCCGCTTATGTAGGCAATACATTTACTCCCCGTGGCGATCTTGACCCTTGGGAAAATAGAGAACCGCAACGATATGTTTCACTCTTAAACAGATATTCAAATCTAGGAGAACATAGGGATTATTTAACTGGAGTGAATGTCGCAAGAGTTGAAAATTCTGCTACTGATCACGACTATATCCTGACAACAGGGATTACAGAACCAATCTATGAAACAGGTGTAAATGGCGGTAATATAAGCAACTTTGGATTTGGGGCTGGCCCACCCTATACATTCGTAACCCAAAGTAGCAGTTCAAAAAGACTGCTCGCTGAAACCACTATCGGTCAAGCGTGGACGGTTATTGATGCAAGCGAAATGGCATGTAGATGGAAATGGTATTGGGATAATAGCGCAGGTTCGTATATTGATAAGGGATATTATAAAATAGAATATGATCTGGCATTTTATAGAGCCTCAATGAACCTTATTTACGAATTTCGTGGGAAAGGCGGAACAATTCGCTATACACGAAGCACGAACTCTGGTGGCTGGCTCGCCCCGACCAGCGTTTATGCTAAATGTGGGGAAGATGCATTACACGTTGCAAACAATTCAAGAGATGGAAACCTTACAACTTACTGGTCTCACTTCGTAAGCGATCATGCACACTGGATAACTTATGATCTGGGAGCGATCAAGCGAATAGGCACGATTCGTGTTTACAGGACTGGATTAAGCGCAGTTGATATGAGGATGATCGTCTTGGTTTCAACGACTGACCCAGCAAATCCACTCACATCTGTTTTTGATGATATCATTACCTCTTTGGCGGGATGGCATGAATACGACTGGAACGAACCAGGGTTGGACGCCGTTATAGACGCCAGATATGTTCGCATCTACTTCCAAAAACTAGATGACGGGGAAGAACCGCCCCTCAACGATATTGCCGAAGTCCAATTTAAAACCTATGAGAAGATTACAGTAACTAACCCAGACCTTTCCTTTGAGATGTTGATGAGGTGTGGTACATCTGCAACATCCGCCGGAACTGAGTACATCGAAATCAGAAATATTAAAATTTATTCTTATTTGAATTCTGGCACTGTTGAGCTTATTCCATGGGACTATTTACCCTATCTTGACCCAGCTTGGTACGATTTTGCGAACCCAAACGATCTAAATAGATTAACACAACCCGCAAAATATACTCATTTACAGGTCGGTTCAGTTGATGGGGTGGGAGGAACACAGGTTCATACTCAACTAAAGTTCAGTGATGATAACTTGACGTGGACGGATTATACCGGAAGTGACGGAACGATTGCAACCGAATACACATCTGGAAACTATAAGTTTGATCCAATAGTAATGCCAGGTGGTTTTTCCGGTGTTGGTAAATATTATAAGTGGATAGTTAAGCTCGAAAGTGACGGGCGTTATACTCCTACATTCAAAGATATTGGGATATGGGTAAAGGTGTGGTCGTATTATAGTTTATATGATATAAAGAAGTGCAATAATAATTGGTTATCCCCAGCAGACCCGAAAATATATTCCAGTCAAAATCCAACGGCTGAAACACATATTAGAGGATGCCCCCGGGATTCTGATGGGTATCCTCCCGCAAATCCAGATTGCCCGAACAAGGGGTACATTTTAACAGACAGCTCACCTCTCCATGCACATTTGGATGGAGCAATAAACGGGTCACAGACAACACTTGTGTATAAAGACCCGTGGCCGGAACTTGATATTTTTGTTGCAGGAACGACATTGTTGATCGATAATGAAATAATGTGGATTTCAGCGGTGAATAGAACAACCAAAACATTAACTGTTATTCGTGGGTATAAATCCGGTGAACCTTATTTCTGGCCAAATGCAGCAGAGCATAGTGATAACGTAATTATATATGTCCATTGGAATTATCATCCAGTAAAAGAGCATTCAATACCTAAAGAGGCTTTTCCCAGACATTCAGATGGTTATCCATTTGAAGTTGATTTGGGTAGTTGGCCACCAGACTATCCCGAAGGCGGTTTTTATCCAGACGGACAACCAGTTCTCGCAAATTTATACGAGTCAATAACCGCAAATCAAACGTCCATCCAATATTCAAGTGAAGTTCAGACGGACAATTTTACCGCTGGTCAGATGTTGCTCATAGATGATGAAATAATGTTGATCACGGGGGTAAATTATTCTACCAACACCCTGACAGTGACAAGAGGCTATCTGTCGGGTTCGCCGTATTACTGGCCGACAGCTTCCACGCATACGGGCGGTTCAATAATACATCGACCAAACCATATATCGTGTCCTTTAAAGCAAATCCTCATTCCTACCAGTTGGTTAGAAAGCATAGTTGGACAGGTTGTATCAGGGTACGTCAGAGATCAGAACGAAAACCTGATTTTGAACAGTATTAAAATAGTAATCTCATCAAGTTCAACATCAGGGGTCGATCAGATGAATTCGGTCAATCCGACAACGGCCTTTTATCAGGTATTTGTAAAGAACGCAAAATATGATAATCGCTATCTACTTGTCAATCAAGAGGGTAAAACCTTTGATTTGGCGTATTCAGCATACGGCTTACCTGAAATAATCGATGGCACAGTAAAAGTCCCATCCCCGCAGGATCTGCATTTCTGGAAGCCAAACCAGATTTGTGGAAAAAGTGTTGCTTATGTCGGATCGCTTGTCTCTTATTAAAAAGCATACAACAGCAGAGGGTAAGGGCAGACCCATCATAGACATGATTCGCATACCAGAAAAGAACGCATGCGAATCCCATACTCCTCTGCTTATAAAACGGGTATCTCAGAATGAGCATAAACATTGAAAAGTGCCTACCGGATTGGAAGGCTCATTGTAAAGGTAACTTCATGAGAGAGTTTGCCTACAAGCCTTTGCCTCATGAATCCCCTCTGAATCTGGTGAGGATACACAGGATAGGCAACCTCGAAAAGCTGGCTGGACTTGTCATAGCATATTCAAACAGACCTGGGTTCTATGTCTCAGTATATGCCTTCGAGCCTGAAAACCGCCCTGGCAAACTGGATTATAATACGGCGATAATCGACAGACTTTACCTCGACTTCGACTCGAAGGAGCATCTCAGCCTGGCTCTTTACGAAACCTGTATGACAAGAGATGCTTTACAAGACCTATCAATAGAAGCCCATTCCTATTTTTCAGGTCAGAAAGGCACGGCAAACTATATCGATTTCTCACCCACACCCATCGCCGTTGAGAATAAGAAAGAAGTTCTGGGACTCTTCTGGGATATAGTTCACGAAGGATTATACTCAGGATCCAGAAGACTTATTCTTTCAACGCTGGATGGGGGCAGTGTCAGGGGCGACATCGCAAGAGTTTCCAGGCTCCCGAACACGCCACATAAAAGTGGGTATTTTTGTGTGCCTCTGACTGCAAAGGATGTTGGAAGAGGTGCGAACCACATCAGGGAACTTGCAAAGCAGCCGAGGTATGATTTTGACCTGGATATCATTATCAAGGACAACATCCGCATCAATGATAGAGTCGTCCCCAGCTTGCTCGAGAAGCTCGAAGCCGTAGTGGTGGAGAGTCGTAGAGAAGGAGAGGAAGAGAGAGAAGCCAGGGGGGAGCAGATGAGGAGAACACCGGCAGCGGGAAAGAATGGAAGATTCGTCTCAGAAGAAGAAATACAGATGGCTAAGTCCTATCCAATCTCAAGAATTCTCGGCAGCAAGAAGCTTGTGTTCTGTCCGCTTCATAATGATAATGTTCCCAGCCTGTCCATAAATCACCAGAAGAACCTGTGGCGCTGTTTTGGGTGTGGAAAGGATGGGAATGTAATACAACTGGTGATGGAGATGGAGGGCATTAATTTTAAAACGGCTGTGAGATGGCTTTGTAGTAAATAGAAGTACAGAAGGAACTCCCCGGAAAGGCTCGGCATGTCATGGAACGTCAAGGCACTGGTGAGGGCTTTGAAAAAGAAGGGACTTATTAGACGTGCGTGGGATGGTCCGGCTCAGACGTGGCGTTTGTATCCTGCGTAACGGACCGCCGGAATGAATACCGTTGCAGCGGCGCGGATGCTCATGGCTTTGATATTTCCATCGGTTCGCTGATTTCAGTTTATCAATCCAGGCGCAGGTATACAAATCAAGGTCGTAGCAGTCAACGTTGACCTCTGGCGTTTGCCAATTTTGGATAACGTTGCGTGCTAAACGCATACGGCGGAGCGAACTATAATAAATCCGCCTACGGCGGATACCAAAATGTGAGCGGAGTCGTTGAATGTCAATGTCGTTTAGCATCGCAGTTGTGCGAAGTTGGCGGTAATTTCCTTCACGTTCTTTTAATTTACTGGATATCATCGCATCAGAAAAACTATTCTTGACTGATAATCTCCCCCTTTATAGGTGAGTATTTTATTTTTGATTCTTTTCTGCCGTCCTTTTCCACTATCGCTTTCTGAAAATAACACTTGATCCCCTTGCCATCTTGAATGATAGGCGTATTCTGCAGGTGGTAGTGAAGATGCGGCTCTGAAGAGTTTCCTGAATTTCCACATAGACCTATGATTTGACCTCTTTTGACTTTATCACCAACCTTCACTCTTACAGTGCCAAGTTTCAAATGAGCAAGGACCGATACTTCGTACTCGCGATGCTGAATGAATACCGCATTTCCTAATGCGGAATACGGATTCATATATCCTGGTACATTATCTCTAACTCCTTCGATTACATCGGTTACTATACCATCCGCTGGTGCCAGCACCTCTCTACCGAAAGTGTAGTAGTCCTCGTTCGTTTTACCATCACCTTTATGTGTTTTACCGATCTCATCAACAACAAAGTCGAAAGCAAATCTCTGATTGGGAACATCGTGATGCTGATTTACCTCTTTGGTATCTCCACCCCAGAAGACAAGCCATCGTCCTTTGAAAGGAAGGGATAGTTCGGTTTCATGTTTGTCAGGAACAGGGATGGTGGGAGTATATGGTAGAAACAACAATCCAATAATTTTGTCCTGGTTGTCGAGAACGAGTTTAATATCCAGAAATCCACGTTCAAAATGCGCAGGAAAAATCGCTTGGATAGGTGGTATAAGCTGGGGAGAATCTAGCTTCTGAATCTTACCATACTGGGCAAGTAAACTCTGGAAGAAAGGTGTTGACGTCTCCAAAGGGAGTGCATTTAGCATCTCCTCGCTAAAATCACGCTGGATTCCAAATTTATCCGCCGCGTTGTAGGCTTCTACTATCCTGTATATTACCTTCTGAAATCTATCGGTTAGTGTTTGCTGCCCACCCACAACCCCCCCAAACAACATAAGAGCAAATACTATACTGGGTTTACGCATACGATTCTCCTTTCAAAATTTACCTTTCCGCCAATTTCGCACAACGTTCCGAGCGTATCTGAAGTCCAGCCGTAAGGCTGGATTTTGGCGAAGCATAGCGAAGCCAGATACGCTCTGTTATACGCAGTCCCTTCTATCCGATTTTTAAGCTTCGAATACATATTATTCGACACCCTCCATAAGTGCACTTACAGGCTTCTTTGCAATGGAACGATCAAAGAAAAATATGCAAAGGTTCACAATGAAAAAAACAAGAAAACCTGCTAACCCAGTAACTCCGATAATCAGATCATTTCCTCCCGTAACAATCATAATAGCTAATCCTGCAGTAGCATTAAGGGAACCATGAATAATCGCAGCAGCAACGACAGATTTTGACTTTAGTCTAATATAGCTGAATATGGGAGAAAGGAGGAGACAGAGGACAATCATCATGAATACACCTTCCACTGGATGTTGGGGATAAGTAGGTCCCTGAAGAATTATAGGAGCATGCCATACACCCCAGATAAGCCCGATAATAGCTGATGACCTCCAGAAACCCATGTGACCAAGTTCTCTTAGGAGAAAACCTCGCCAACCCAGTTCTTCACCAAACCCCGCAACAGCATTTATAGTAATCCCAGCGAATAGACCTGCGATTAAGGCAATCCAGAAAATATGAATGGGAAAAGCTGTCATCCGGGCTTTCATTTGCTGGAGCTCCTCCGCTGGCATAATTCCCTCAAATCTTTCAAAAAAGCCAGTCATCTCCGGAGAATAACTTATCCCTGGTATAAGCAAGCTGACCCCTATGGTAGCAAAAGCAATGAGCGGTGGAAGTAACCAAGCCACCAGCCACCATCGGTTTAATTTAAAAGAAATTCCCAACGGCTTCTTTAACGGCTCTTTGTAGATAAATTTCTGGACCAAGATTGCAGATGTCATAGGCATAAACATGAACGCTGTTACTGCTATAATCGCACTATGTGTTCCCCACTCACCGCCGAAAGCAAGAAATAGGCTTACTATAAGCCAACTAAGGGCAAAGGTAATCCCAATAAATAATCCAAATTTTTTGGCCTTTTCATTCATAGCATGTCACCTTTCCGATTACAGGGATTGCGTATAACGGTCACGCTCATATCTGAAGTCCTGTGAGGGATTTGGGCGCAGCCAAAGGCGAAGCCAGATATGAGCATGTTATCCGACCCGAAGGGCAAGCGACTGAAGGGAGCGCAGAGTTGGCAAACAGTGTTCATATTTTTATATCCTCGCTTGTTTGCCAATTTTGGATAACGTTTCCAGCATATACGACGTTGCGACCGAAGGGAGCAATGTCCCGAAGGGCGAGGGCGTTAGCCCGAAGCGTGTATGCTGTGTTATCTGAGGTTCGCCACGCATCATGTTCCTATCCTGTATATCCACACATTCCAACCCGTGGAGAATTAACCACTGGCAAGAGCATATCTTCGCCACACTCATGTTTGCGACCACACTTATCGCAAAGCCATCCCTTGCCCTCATAGATACATTGTGCGCAAACTTGGGTGGCGATTTTCCCACATACATTACAAAGTATCTGTGGTGGTTCATTTCTTGCAAGAATTCGAATAGGTTTGCGCTCGAGTGCCCTTTCATGCTCTGACACGACTTTCAACACGAGGTCCGTAGTAGTGCCAAAATCGTACTCGTGATAGAATTTCAGTTTCGGAGCGAGCACTTTGCTCAAAGCGATATTCATATCTTTCTCCCCACCCGGCTTAAAACCTATATCTACCCACATTGAATCTATACCAGAGCCAGCTATGTATCTTGTTTTCTGGATTGTAAACGCGCTCATGTGCCCGCAGCATTCTAGCCATGTATCTCTAAGAAAAGAGTCGAGGTCTTCAAGTGTTGCATCCGCGTTAGCCTCGAGACGCATCCAGTACTCAGGATGATGAACTCCTTCTACTACGATATGGAATGTATTTCTTTTCAGTGTGCTGTCGCTGCCCAATGATTTCTTTGTCCTCGTGCACAACTCCAGGTGTTTTCTCATCGCCGCCTTACTATAGATGCCGCCGCAAAGACTGCATTTTCCATTCAATGGCTCTTCATTTATTTTATGTTTTCCCATTTCAATCCCTCCTTGATTGCATCAACTTGATTGTCCCCATTATTTATAGACCGAATGTCAGATAACGTTCTGCGGATAAAAGAAGTTGCGTGATGAGCAATTTGGAGAAATCTTTGATTTCCCTTTTATCCGCTGTTATACGCTGTCGGCGAAGCTTTATGTTTTATTTCTCATATCTCTTTTTACCATACCAATGATAAGCAAAATAAGAGAGATTATGAAAATTACCGGCGAAGCAAATAACATCCATAACATTCCAAAACTTTCGGGGCCCGCGAATATAATAAATAGCATGAACATTGCAAAGCTTATTGCCGCTAACATTGTCCCCGCAATAAGAAATATGTTTCTTCTTTTTCTTAGCACTACTAAGGCTAAAAAAATCCCAACCAAAAATATTGAGATGTACATTAATATTGCCGTGATTTCCATAATCGCTAACTCTCCTTTCCTTTTATATTTTGATATGTTCTCAAAGGCCTCCTAAGCCGATTGCGTATAACGTTTTGCGTGTTTGCGAAGTGCAGAAGGCATTTGGGTGAGCGAAGCGAACCGCAAATACGCTGTTGTGCGCTGTTGCCGATTTGTTGAAAGGTATAGAGACACTCCTCGAATTTACTCCGCAGTGCAGGTGCTTTTCCGAGCGACACCGACCACCCTGGATGAATTCACAACGCAGGAATTTTCCGATACCACTAAACCCGAGTCTGCTAATTCCATCGAAAGTTCTTCCCATGTGAACTGCGCTTCGGGTGGGTGCTGCGTCAGAAGACGCATAATAGGTTTCATTGTAAGAGAAGAAAGAAGCTCCATAAAGAAAAACCGTCCCCCAGGTTTGAGAACTCGCGCTATTTCACTGATAGCTACGGGATTATCGGGAATATGATGAAGTGCTCCAAAATCGAAAACAGCATCAAAATGATTATCAGGGGATGATATTTTCGTTGCATCACCTGTGTAAATATTTACCTTATCTTGATACCTGCTTGATAAACGCTGTTTTGCCAAACGGACTTGGTCAGGGTCAAAGTCGAAAGCTTCTATGCACGACGGACTAAATATATCAAAGATAATCTCTACACCTACGCCTCTACCGCAACCAATTTCTAATACCCTGCCACGTCTTACGTCGCCCCCTAATTGCAACATAAGACGCGCTTCTTTCCGTTGGTTCATTGGACGAATGGGGCTGTTCATAAATAATTTCTCAAACCAATTGAGTTTCATATATGGTTCCTCCTTATCTTTTAAACTGCAATGGCGCACAACATCGTATATCCGAACTTGGTTCGTATATCCTCCCAATTTGGCGATATATCCGAACTCGATTCGTATATACTTCCTTTTGCCTGAACGCCGATTCCCTTATCATCAAATACACCTCGCATTATGTTATCCAAAGGGCTTTTTATTATGCTTAAATCTTTATTACTCACATAATGTATAAGAGTTCCTCATTCTAGTGAATGTAAACCTTAATCGTTTTTGAACTGTATTTTCTTGATGAGCACCTAATTGTAGCGCTGGATAAAGGTTTTTCTGGATTCTCATTACCTTACACGAGCATGAAAAACCTATAGCATGCAGTGCCTAACAATCGCATTCGCGCGGTGCCCCTGCATCCTCCTTCAAAAAAGAATGATTGCGCTGGATAAAGGCAACCCCACCAAAGGCCCGATTCGCATACAAGAGTATGTTATATTCGAGTTAAGCTCTTGGGGCGATTTAATGACTCGCCTGATTCAGCACCATGTAAAGTACAAGGAGATCCATGGCCTTGATGAAACGATACCGATGTCGATAAGTGAGCATGTTAGGCTACACCGGAGGCTCAGGAGGGAGGGGAAATGCCGCATTCCTCCAGAAACGCTAAGAGAAATATCTTCTAAAGCAAGGCGCAGGAATCCTAATTGCTTCGCAGTGACCAGGCTGAAGAACAAGGAGTATTCTAAGAACTATAGACGCATTTTATTTCGTGAGCGCATTGCGGTGGGCATACGTCTAATGGAACAAATAATTTACAATGAGAGGACTGGTAATGTATATATCAGTTCCTGCTTTACGGTTGACCATAGGAAGAAGTCGTTGGAACCACATATTCTGCTGAAGTCGCTATAATCTCTCTCAAAATACAACAGCAAAGGGTAAGGGCAGACCAAACCCAGACAGGATTCGCACACTCGGATAAGATGGTGTGACGAATCCCATACTCCTTTGCTTATATAAATATGAGGTTTGTATGTTCCTCCGTGAGATATCTACTGTAAAACTTCACTAGATTTGTTGTGATAGGAACATATTTTAGAGTAAACCTACAGGAGGGATCTGAAAGATATGCAACAATTAGTTTCCAATGCTCCCCTGAAGGGAGTAGTAAAGACACCGACCTTGATAACAGGTAAGGATGAGATAAAGCAGGAGATGCTGTCCGCAGTGATGCTCGCTTCGCAACTTGGTATGGACTTCCCGCAAATGGGACTGCCGATCGTTATGGATAATGGCGAACCGGTTGCAGTTCATGCCGAGGATCTTGTAAGCGCAAACTCCTGCTTCCTCACGGATTACTCAGGTCAGATGGTCACTGTGCAACCAATGATGGGTGGATAAACCCATCCTTTTTTTTTAATAATAAGCTAGAAGGTGAAATGATGTTAGAAAATAATGAAGATAGCGCAGCTTCCGCCCCTGCGGTATCTGTGCCCATAACAGCGCCGTTATGGAAAACACCGCGTTCTGTTGCAGATACACAGAGCCCAATAAAGCTGGAGACGGTGACCGACTTCGATTCTGGTTTCATACCCTATGAGATAGAGTATGGAGTGGTTATGGATCAGCTTTCCAGGATATATAAAAGCTGGAAGTCAACGATACGAGAATATATCGCAAACGCGGAAAGCGCCTGTATGTCTACGCTTAAGCTTGACCCAAACTATGTCCCAGAGATAAGGGTGGAATATAACCCGGAGCAATCTCTCCTTATAATCGAGGATAACGGTATCGGGTTATCAAAGAAGATGTTTATGGAGGTATTCCGGTACTTTGGCAGGTCAAGGAACGCTTTTGATCCGTCGGTTTCGGGGATGTTCGGCTTAGGTGCCAAGTCGTTTGTTATGCTCGTCGGTGACAAGGGCAGCATGGTTATTCATACCAAGAGCAGAGAGACCGGCGAGTGCTATAAGATGTATGCCCGTAAGGTCGGGTTCGACGTTTTGCCTCATGAGGATAGAGGCTACGGTACATCCTTTACGTTCATTCACGATTCTGGCTTCAACAAGCTGGACGTTGTCAAGGCGATAGGCGAGTTCTCGAGGTATGTGAGAGTCCCGGTGAGATTCACGATATCAGGAAATCCGGTAAAGGTTCCCAATCCCGATAACTCAAGACATTATGGCGTAACCGTTCCTGCAGAGATCGTCCTCACGCCCTCTGGACCTACAGTAATATCAGGGGTATCACCGATGGTTGTCCTGGATAAGAAGATCAAAGAACTCAATACTTCACGAACTGGCTACAGGGCTGATGAGAATTCCACGGAGTATATTAAACTCCATTATGACACTGAGCATTATGAATTCTGGGGTTTGATACAGGTTAATGTTACTGACGGGAACTTGAGCGGTAGGAACAACGCGGACGGGGTTGCTTCTCTTTTACTGATCAGCATGCATACGGAGGACGTTGTAACTGAATTGTTTACAAAGGCGGTCATTAGAATAAAGTCAGAAACAGGTCCTGACTGGCTGCCTACACCAACGCCAGATAGAGAAA
>Ga0180015_1000189_pt1 | contig 18568 bp, 10 predicted proteins | sample KR13_S2_MetaG_FD_116508 | JGI IMG/M metagenome (GOLD analysis project Ga0180015, IMG submission 116508) | Groundwater microbial communities from the Olkiluoto Island deep subsurface site, Finland - KR13_S2_MetaG | ecosystem: Environmental > Aquatic > Deep subsurface > Groundwater | place...
ATCAAAGATAAGATTTTATCAATCTTTTGCTGAATTTCACTGCCCAATCTGCCGCGCGAATCGCGCAAAACCGTATAAAGCGACCAGGCTTTCTTTCTGGCGATGTAATTAAAATTAACTAATTCTTTGTAAGAAAAATTTAAAACAGGCAAATTTAAAATTCTGTACACGGCCGCGCTTTCATGATAGTCGTCAAGCAATTTTAAATAAGCCGTCAAATCCATAATCACCGGCTTGGCATAAAGCCCGCGGGAAGATAAAAACTGGTAAGGCAGGCCGGCGATTTCCAGCGCGCCGCAAAAATCCTTGGCGCTGTCATTCGCCCGAACCAATATGGCAAAATCATTCCAGCTGGAGTTCTTGCTCTGAATTTTAATGTCGGCAATTTTTTCCACCACGCGGCCAACCTCATCCTGCAAATCCGCGCCCTGTATTATTTCAATCATGCCATCGCCCTTTTCCAACGCAATTAATTTCTTATTCAACCCGCATGTTTCCGTGTTTTCGTGTTTCAGTGTTTTCGTGTTTTCGTGTTTTGAGGCGAAGCCGAGTGTTTTTGTGTTTTCAGTGTTTTCGTGTTTCAGTGTTTTAGTGTTTTCGTGTTTTTGTGTTTTTGTGTTCAATTGATATTCCAGCCGATTCGGATTATTCAACTTAATAAACTCATAAGACAAATCCAATACATTCTGCTTGTTGCGATAATTATTAACCAAAAATATTTCTTCCGCTTTGGGAAAATCTTTTTTAAACTGCAGAATATTTGATATTGAAGCTCCGCGGAATTTATAAATTGAATTATGGACTACAACACCATTTGCAATAAAATTATGAGTTCTTTCAACTTCTAAATCATAAACGATAATATTTTTATTCTTTTCTTCTCTTCTAATAATTTGATCATACACAATGCCTTTATCAGTAACTACTGGAAGATACATCCCCTGTAAAATATTGCTAGCTGGCACAATCAGCGCTTTTTGATGCTGAATATTGGCTCTGCCCACATTGATTTTATTTTCAATAATTCCACCTGTTTCTTTTTGTATTTCAACTGCGATTTTTCCCAAATACGCTAAATCAACGCTGGCAATTCTAATTCTTTTACCGCATCTTCTTGCTTTATATAAAGGCAATCCTAATCTTTTTAATTTTGTTAAAGTGGGCTTATGGCTTGTTTCAACTGTCAACAAATGCTCTACTTTAGGACTTTGCAGAAAAATTCCTTTTGCGTATTTAGATCGATAATGTCTATAGCACATTTCCAGAATAATTTTAATTCTTACTTTTCCGCCTCTATTAACAGCATCTAAACAAACCTGATGCGCGCTTAAATCTATGTTTAAATCATTCGCTAATTTTTGAACATTAATATCAACATCCAAATCTTCATATAATTTTTCGCTCCACTTTTTTTTATCCATCATCCCGTTTCTTTCTTGAAAACATACAGTGGGAATTCCATATTTTAATGATAACAAAAGTTCGTTATACCTTGCCTCTTCTTCAGTTTTATAAACTTGTATAGCCACAATTCTATCCGCTGATCTTTCCAATCTTAGCCTAACTGCCAAATCATTGGTAATGCCCATGCGCCAGCCAAGCTCCTGCTTGTGCATTAAATACACATAGCAATATGTTTCATCGTCTTTTCTGGAAATAGCATAACGGTGGCGGATAGACGGAATAAAACAAAACATTTTATGGTTATCCGTGGCGGTAATTTGATACCCGCTTTTAGTATTAAAAGTTATCAGTTTGGCTTTCTTTTTGTTTTTATTTACATAATTAACTTTACTATAGCTAAGATATCCTTTGCCAACCGCGGTAGCAACTTCATCCCCTTTTTTTATTTGATCTATTCTTTTACAGCCGTCCTTTGTTGTGACTAAACTATCGCCTGGCAGACATTGATCATCGTCCCCGACAACCGCCAAATTACCTGCCGGTCCCACTAACATTTTAATCAATTCATACTGCGCCCAATTCGTGTCCTGAAATTCGTCCAACAAAATATATTTAAATTGCTTCCTGTATTTTTCCAGCACTGCCGGCCGCTCCCTGAATAATTTCAAAGAATAATTTATCAAATCCCCAAAATCCAAAGCGCTGTTGTCCAATAATAACTGCTGATAAACATGATATGCGTTCGCGACTTCATTGATTCTCATCACCTCCTGCTCCGCTATTTCTTTATTATTCTCGCCGTCTATATTTGTTTTCGTGTTGCCGTATCGCGGTACGGCACAAGTTTCGTGTTTTTGTGTTTTTGTGTTTTTGTATTTCAGTGTTTTCGTGTTTTCGTGTTTTCGTGTTTTTGTAATTGCTCCGCTCAACATCCCATCCAAATTCTCCCTCAACCCTTCCGCGTATTTCAAATAATCCGCCGGGCTTATATCTTCATCTTTGGCGCGGGAAAAATGCTTGATTAAAGCATGGATAAACTTGGCCGGGTTGCCCATCGGCCTGTAATAATCCAAATCAAATTTATCCAAATTTTTTCTGATCAGCGACCACTGTTCAAATTCATTAAGCAATTTAAAATCAGCCGGCAAGCCGATCTCCAGCCCATGCTCCTTTAAAATTCTTTCGCCGAAGCTATGAAAAGTTGAAATCCATAAATCCAAATAGCCCATTGGCAGCAGCCGATCCACTCTTTCTTCCATCTCGCCGGCTGCTTTTTCCGTAAAAGTTAAGGCCAAAATTTCATCTGATTTCGCCCAGCCCCGCTCTATGATATAAGCGATGCGCCGGGTTATGACAGTGGTTTTCCCGGTTCCGGCGCCCGCCACAATTAACAAAGGACCGTCTTTGTGAGTAACGGCCTTTTTTTGCTCATTGTTCAATTTTTCTAAATTATTATTCATAGAAACTTATGGAAACTTGCTTGCTTCGCTCGCGAAACTAATAGAAACTTATGGAAATTCAATAGCGACTCGCAGTTTCAATAAGTTTCCATAAATCTCAATTAATTTCAATAAATAACGAAGTGAAACAAATAAATTTCTATTTATTTATATTTGCAATATTTCTTGATTTGTAATTTGTACTGATAAAATTTTGCAATTTAATTGAACATTTCACAGCAATGTTTTTATATTGGCCGCATAATTTATCTTCAACTTTTTTTCTTTCATGCATTACTTCCAGCCAATAATCATTAGCTTCTGACAAAGAAGCGCGAGAATTATAAAAAAATCTTATTTTATCTAAATAATAATAACGGCTATATCCTTCTGTTATGTTAGCGCCAAACGAATCAGTTGCTCTAATAAACTGATCCCCCATAGTTTTTTTATCCTGCCAATTTAACAAACTATAAATTTCCCAGCCGATTTTTGATAATTCTCGCGCTAATTTATAAATATCTAAATCCTGGACTTTAATATATTTTTTAACATCCATAAGATTTCTATTAGTTTCTATTAATTTCTATTAATTTCTATTAGTTTCCATTAGTTTCTATTAATTTCCATTAGTTTCTATTAGTTTCTATTAATTTCTATTAATTTCTATTAATTTCCATTAGTTTCCATTAGTTTCTATTAGTTTCTATTAATTTCTATTAATTTCTATTAATTTCAAAATCCCTTTCATCGTATTCCCATCCCTAAACGGCCCTATCACCGCCAGATTCAATCCTTGGTTAACAAAAACATTCCGCGCCGCTTGCCTGATGTCTTGAGCGCTTACTTTGTTTACTTTTTTCATAAAATCTTCCGGAGTTAATATTTCATCTCGTAAAACCGCCTGCCTGCCATGCCAGTTTGCGACATTGCTTGAAGATTCCATTTGGATGGCCATCTGGCCCTTTATTAAATTTTTAGCTCTTTCCAATTCTTCATCATCTATTAAATGCTCGGCTATTTTTTTGTATTCCGCTAAAATTACCGCTATCGCCTGCCGCAATTTATCCTTGGGCACGCCGGCTTGCGCCGTTAAATAGCCGGAATCAGTATAAAATTCAGCCTGAGTTCTTACGGAATAGGCCAGCCCTTTTCGCCCGCGCAATTCTATAAAAAGCCGCGAGCTCATGGATTCGCCCAAAATCACTGACAAAAGCTTAAGCGCGAATTCATCCTCATGCCCTAACGCATAAGCGCGGACGCCCAAAGACAGGTGCGCCTGATCGGTTTTTTTATAATGCAATTTAATCTGCGGCTTTGTTTGTTTTTCTTGAACCGACTTTTTTTCTCGCAAATCCGACGGCTTAAGTTTTGAAAAATATTTATTTGTCAATTTTTCAACCTCCCTCCGTCCCCCTCCTTGGTAATGAGGGGTAGATAAATCTTTGTCTATAATTCTTTGCCCCCTCTCCTTGCCAAGGAGAGGGCTGGGGTGAGGTTTCACATTCCCCGCGACGCAGACAAAAGTATTTTGCGCCCCGTATTGAGAATCAAAATAATCAATAAAATCCTCGCGCTTAAACCCCAGAATATTCTCGCGGGTTCCGATCGTGTCCCAGCCGGCCGGCTGGTCGCCGTAAAGCAATTCTTCAAACAAATCTTCAATATATATCATGGGGTTGTCGCGGTACATATTTAGCTCTTCAATAATCACTCCTTTTTCCCGCTCTATTTCTTTCGCGTCAAACTTGGAATTCAAAAGCATATCGCTCACCACATCCATGGCAAGATCAATCTTGCCTGCTTCGGCTTTCACGTAATATCCCGTATATTCTTTGCCGGTAAAAGCGTTGAATTCCGCGCCGATTCCATCCAGCTCGGAAGAAATAGCAAGCGTATCCGGCCGCCTCGCGGTGCCCTTGAAAAACATATGCTCTAAAAAATGGGAAATGCCGCTGTTCTTTTTATTCTCATATTTGGATCCTGTTTTTACCATAACCAAAACCGTGGCTGTTTTTGTGCCGCGCATGGGAATTGTTATTAACCGCAGTTTGTTTTTTAGTGTTTTTAGATTATACATAATGCCGCTGAAATTACGCGGATGACTACGCGGATTTACCGCGGATACGCGCAGTATCGTAAACAACTCTTTTAATTTCTAATTGATTTGGACTAAAATTAATTAAAAAACCTAATTTATACTCAGAGCCTTTTAAATATTTCCAAAACTGATCAATGTCTTGTTTGGTTAAAAATGATTTTGCTTTAATTTCCAAAATAACTATTCCATTAACAATTTTATCAGGAATATAACAACCAACTTGTTCGCCTTCAAAATAAATATTTATCCGTTTCTGATCTTCAATTTTCAATCCTCTTTTTTCCAATGCTTTAGTTAATGATCTATCTACTATTTTTTCCTTAAAAGCGCCTCCAAAAGCTTTATATACATCAAAACACGCGCCTCGTATTAAATATGATTCTTGTTCGTATAATAATTTACTGGTTTTATTAATATTCATATAATTTTTCCGCGTAATATCCGCGTAGTCATCCGCGACAGATCAGCGTAATAATAAACATCTATAAAATAACTCGTTAACCCGTTAACTCGTTAACTAAATAATTGCTTAATTCAGTAATTTCAACCCTTTCCTGCTTCATACCATCCCTCTCCCTTACCGTAACCGCTTTATCTTCTAATGATTCAAAATCAACCGTCACGCAATACGGGGTGCCGATTTCATCCTGCCGGCGGTAGCGCTTGCCGATATTGCCGTGATCGTCAAATTCGCACATGAACTTTGTTTTCAATTCATCATAAATGCTTTTCGCTTTTTTGACCAATTCCGGCTTGTTTTTCAAAAGAGGAAAAACCGCGACCTTGATCGGCGCCAATTTTTTATCTATTTTAAGGACAACCCTCATTTCTGCCGCAGTTCCTGCCTTATGCCGCAATGCAGTTGAACGGATTTGCTGCTCGCACGCCAAAACTTTAGCGCTGGCTGACCTATCGTCTGTCGTCTGCCGTCTGTCGTCTATTTCTTCCTCGGTATAAGCATCGCACAAAACCGCCAAAGCAGTCCTGCCGACTCCGACTGATGATTCTATTATATGAGGCGTATATTTTTTATTGGTTTTGGGATCGGTATAAGACAAATCTTTGCCGGAAAATTTCGCGTGCCGGCTCAAGTCATAATCACCCCTTGCATGCACTCCTTCCAGTTCCTTAAATCCAAACGGATAATTATATTCAATATCATAAGCTTCTTTGGCATAAAAAACTAAATTCTCATGCTTGTGCCATTTTAAATTTTTCTTATTTATCCCAATATCCATATAAAACTTCCAGCGCGCTTTTCTTAATTCTTCGTATGCTTCCATTTCATTTTCCGGACTGGTAAAATACTGCATTTCCATCTGCTCAAATTCGCGCGTCCTGAAAATAAACTGGCGGGCGGTTATTTCATTGCGAAACGCCTTGCCGATCTGCGCTATGCCGAACGGAATTTTTACCCTGGCCGTGTCTAAAATATTTTTATAATTAATATAAATCCCTTGGCAAGTCTCGCCTCTCAAATACGCCGGCTGCTTGTCCCAGTCTTCCGTAAAATTGCCCAAATTTGATTTCACCAGCAAATTAAATTTCTTGGCTTGGCTGAAATCTTTTTTACCGCAATTAGGGCATTTTATTTTATCCTTGTTTTTATTGAATATATTATTTATTTCTTCTTCGCTCATTTTCTCGTCAGCCATAACTCCGATGTCTTCCAGCAAATGATCAACCCGCAAACGGGAGTGGCAGTTCTTGCACTCTGCTAAAGGATCGGAAAATCCTGATACATGGCCGCTGGCTTCCCAAACTTTCGGATGCATAAATATAGAGGAATCCAGCCCGACAATATCCTCTCTTTCTTGCACCATTGTTTTCCACCATTCTTTTTTGATATTATTTTCCAGCTCAACGCCGTACGGTCCGAAATCATAAATCGCGGCAAACCCGCCATAAATTTCCGAAGAAGGAAAAATAAAGCCCCGGCGCTTGCATAGGGAAACTATCTTTTCCATAGTAATCTCTTGTTGTTTCATATTATCTTATAAATCATATAAATCCCTGCCTGTTAATTTTTTTAGCAGGGATTCATAAGATTGATATGATTTATTTTTCATAATTAAGAATCGCTTTCAAAACTTTTGACTCCTCATCCAGCGGCTCCATATAGACAACTTGGGCGCGCACAATATTCATTACGCCGGAAGGCCCGTGAGTTTCTTTGCCGCGCTTGACCAGGCGGATACTTCCTGTCTCACTTGTATTTTCATTATTTCCTTCAATTTGATCATAATTATAATAAACATTGTTGATAACTACCGGGTCGGCTGACAAGTCGCTTATCTGGCCGTAGTAGACTTCGCTGTTAATTAATTTTACCGTATACCAATTGGCTTGCTTATTTGAATCGCTTGTGTCGCTCGCCGGGTTGTCATTGTAAAAAATCCAATAAACAGTAAAACATATTAAAATAATAGCCGCGATTATGGTTAATCTTTTGGCAAATCCCTCATTAACTTGCTTAACTTTCGGCTTGCTTATTTTTTTCAAATCTTCCTTTTCCTCTTCGTAGCTATCATAAAAATCCTCGCCGCGCTTTTCGCGCGCTGAGTTTTTCTCTCGCAAATTTACTGTTTGGTTGAAGTTTGTTGGCATAGTTTCTTGATATACAAACTTCTACCGAGTTTTAACTCGGGTTCTGGATGCTTTAGCGTCCAGTCTGATTGAGGCTAAAGCCTCAAAACCCGACTTAAAAGTCGGTAGAAATTAAAAAATTATTCCGGCAATTCTATTATCTCCACCTCTATTTCTTCTTCCTCTTCTTCAACAGCAACTTCTTCCGCCGGCTCTTCTGCCACATCCTCTTCTTCCGCCGGTTCTTCAACATTATCAATTTCTTCAACATCCGCATCCGCTTCCAAGCCAGCGCTGTCCGCGGCTTGCTCATCAATTTCTTCTTCTTCAGCTTCAACTGTGAGGTCGCACTCATCGCCCAAGCCGTCGCTGTCGCTGTCTGTCTGATCCGGATTGTAAATAGCCGGGCAGTTGTCATTCGCGCCGAAAACATCGTCTTTATCAGGATCGTTTTCAGCTATGTAGTTATTATAAATTTCCGTCAAGTTATCAGCCGGAGATTCGGCTTGGCTATCGCCTGCTTGCTCTGATTCCAAAAAGGGAAGGGTTAATAAATTGTCAGGCGCGGGAATTTCTTTTGTCTTAATCGGCTCATACCCGGAAAAAATCCTGCCGGCAAAATCCAATGTCTTTCCCACAAGCCCGCTGTATTCCGTAATTTCAATTCTAACTTCGCGCGGCTGTTCTTGGGCGCGTCCCTGCTCCTGTTTCAAAACTTTGATTCTGGCTTCGTATTCTTCCGCCAGCTCTTTTGCCAAATATACTCCAATGTCTTCTCTTAATTTCTTTGACACTTTTCTTTGCTTTTCAATAATCTGATACTGCCAGGCGCTGTTTAGTTTTATCAGATCAATATAGGTATATGTTATGAAATAATATTGATCATCCGATTCAATTTTTTCAATCGTAAAATCCATATCCATATTATCCAAATCCGCGGCCAAAAGCAAGGTATTGTCAACGCCTTCAATCCTGGTCTCCTGTTGTCCGATTATCTCCCGGCCGGCGTCAGTCTGCGCCCATGCGCCCGTGCCGGCGGCAAAAATCAACGCTAATATCAGCACAGTGGCATTATTATATTTTATGAACCCCGTTAAAGAGTTATAAGTATGAGGATTCTTATTGCTTTTAAAGGCGCTTTTATTCTGTTCGCTTTTCTTTAACGGGGTAAAATTGATGGCTTTTTTAAACATATTGTTATTATAAATTATAATGGCTTAATATTCAATGCTTAAGAGAAACTACAAGAATTATTTTTAAAGAAGAATATTACAAAATTATTCTTATTTATAATAAATTCCTGCGGTTTTCGTATTCTTTTATAAAAATAATCCCTGCTAAAAAACTTTTAAAACCTCGCCTCTCTCTTTCCCTCACCCTGCCCCGCCTCATCCGCCGGGCTGCTTATCCCGCTTAAACCAAAACTTCCCAAGGATACAACTGCTTAATATTTTTATATTTCGCGTCTTTTTTCTTATTTAACGTAACGCAAAACAGATCTTGAATATTGTATTTTTGCGAAAAATTTAAAAGATTTTTCATTGTCTTGCCGCTATACCGCAACTTAACTTCAATTGGCATTAATTTTTTATTTTCAATAATAAAATCCACTTCTTGCCCCTTGTTTGTCCGCCAAAAATAAATATTTTCCATTTCTGTATTTCTGCGCAAATTGGCAAAAACGCTATTTTCAAACAGACTGCCGCTTAAAGTTTTGGCAAAAGTTTTGTTGGCCAAGATATTGGCGATGCCCGTGTCTTCCAAAAATACTTTTGGCATTTTAGTCAATTCGCTTCTGACATTTTTATGAAAAGGATAAATCCGCCTGATAATATAAGTATTTTCTAAAATAAACAAATAATCTTCAATAGTTTGCTGGGCTAAATTCAAAGAATTGGACAGCTCTAAAATATTCAGCAGACTGCCTGACTGATCGGCCAGCAGGCGCAATAGATCATTAAACTTATTAATATTTCTAATATCGGCAAAATCCCTAATGTCTTTTTTGATGTAGGTATTGATAATCTGCTTTAATTTAAACTCTTTTTTTTCCCGCGACTTTTCCAAAACAATAGCCGGATAGCCGCCCATTAAAGCGAATTCATTATATAAATTCTTTAATTTTTTTTGCAGAATATCCGACTTTGCTTCGCTTAAATTTATTTCCTCTTCTTTGAACCATAAAAATTCTTCAAAATCCAAATTAAAAATTTCAAAATTTACAGTCCTGCCTGCCAAAGAATTTTTAAATTTCTTTTTAATTTCAAAACTGGAAGAGCCGGTTGCTATTAATTTGATTTTCCCTTTGTATCGGTCATGGAATAATTTTAAAAAAGAAGAGGGATTTTCCAAGTATTGTATTTCATCTATGAATAAATAAATCTTTTTATTAAAATCACAATCCAGCCCCTTTAAATGCTCAACCGTTTTTTCAACGCCGCTGTTTAAAAGTTCAACTAAATTAAAATCTTCCAAATCAAAATAAATTAAATTTTTATTATCATTTTTATCGCCAAGTATTTTGCTAATCAAATAATTGATAATGGATGTCTTGCCAACCTGCCTGGCGCCATGCAAAACAATAATTTCATCATCATTCAAGTATTTTGCTATTTTAGCAATAATTTTCCTATTTTTTAATTCCATACATTTAAAATTATCTGGTATTTTTATAACTATAGTTTATAATATACCCGATATTTTGTCAAATGCCGTATTTTAACTACAGGGATTTTTTGTTTAAAAGAATAAAAACCCGTATTCTTTTATAAAAATAATTCGTGTAGTTTTCGTATTCTTTTATAAAAATAATTCGTGTAGTTAGAGCTAATTCGCCTGAAAGCGGCGAGCCCCAACCCGATACAGCTGTCCAACCTCATCCGCCCCATTAGATGCAAAATTATCTAACGGGGCAAGCCGATAGCGCGCGATTGTTCATCTTATTTCCCCTCCCCAAATATAATCCGTAAAATCAGCCGCGGCATAGCGTCCCGCGAGTCTTCCTTTATTAACTCCGGCGGTTTGGCATAAACCATCAAGCTTTTTTTGATTAAACTTAAGCGGCGTTTCCTTTGCTTCTATCCCAAAATCGCCGTCCAAAACAAAATCAATTTCTCTGCCGTTCTTTAGAGAATAATATCTTATGTCCCCAAACACGCGAAGCTGGTTGAAAATCGCGTTCTCAAATTTAGACCCGCCGGAAAGATCCGCGAGAAAACCCGCCAGTCCGTTATCGCAAAAATAAATTTTCCGCGCCTTGACAATTTCCCGATCAGGGCTTTTCGTTATCACCGAAACTCTCTTGATAAGATATGTTTTTTCAAAAAAATCAATGTAATTCATAATCGTCGGCCGGCTCAAGCCGGAAAGTCTTGACATCTTGGAATAATCCAATTTTGTTCCGATGCGGACGGAAAGCAATTTCATGAGGTTGTAAATATTTTTTTCGTTGCGAAAATCGGCAAGCGCCTTGATGTCTATATTAATATAAGAGCTGAGGATGTCTGAAATTAAATCTTTTCTTTCCTTGCCGCTCGCGGCCAGCGCGACTTCCGGAAATCCGCCGAATTCAATATAGCGCTCGTAATAATTTTTTACTCGCTCATATTCAACCGGATTGAATTTTTTCTTTTTCCAATTCTGTTTTTTTTGCCAAGGCACTCCTTGGAATTCCAAATATTCGCCGAAATCCAGCGAGTATAGCTCAAATATTTTTTTCCGGCCAGCCAAAGATTCGCTGAATAAATTTTTCAAATAATACGAGCTGGAACCGGTTACTATAAATTTTACGTCAAAAGCGTCGTATAAGTATTTCAAAACACTGGCGATCAACGGCAGCATTTGGATTTCGTCAATGGCCAGATACATTTTTTGACCGGTTTTTAATCCTCTATCGGCAAGATTATTAATTATATTATCATAATTTTTCTGCGCGAAAAGATCTCTGTTATCCATCCGTTCAAGATCAATATAGAGCTTGTTTTTTGATTTAATTCCGGAAAGAAGCTGTTTCACAAGCGTGGTTTTCCCCGTGCGGCGCATTCCGGTAATAACCGTAATTTGCTTTGCCTTAAGATGCTTTTTAAGATCCGGGTAAATTTTTCTGGGATAAAACATATACTTGTTTAGTTAGACTATATTATAATATATACTTTACATTTAGTAATACTATTTGTCAAATGCCGTATTTTAACTATAAGAATTTTCTCGTTGGTTCAAGGAGTTTGTTGATGTTTGATTATTGAAATTTGTAATTTTGAATTTGTTTGTATCCTTGTATCTTGTGTCCTTGTATCTTTTTTTTAAAACTTCATCTTCCTCGCCCCCGCCCGATACAACTGCCCAGCCTCACCCGCCGACAGCGCCCTGTTATAAATCCGCGCTTCGTCAATCAGCCCGTCAAAAAAGTTATCCGGCGTTGCTTGATAGTCGGCTCCGATTCGCACATTGCCGTCAACAATCGGCAAATCGCCGGAAAAATCGGTATTGGTGTCTTGTAGTGTTCAGTCAATCTTTATTTAAAAATCTTTTCAATATCATCTATTCTCAACACAAACAGATTAACGCCATTTGCCTTAATTTTGCCGCGCAAATTATAATTCATTAAAAAAGCTGAATGCGGCTTATACCTTGTTAAAAAAGACCTGTAGCTTCTGCTTATAGCGGGCTTATCCATTTTTTGAGCTTTTACTTCCATTGGAACAACCCTGCCGCCGCCCCTCTTTATGACAAAATCCACCTCGGCTTTTTGCAAACTCCTCCAATAATGCAAAGAGTCGGGAGATTTAACTGTTTTTAATAATTCGCTCGCGATTAAATTTTCAAAAACTTCGCCTTTGTCAACTCTTTCGCTTAAACTTTCAAACCGCGATAACGCGAAATTCCTAATGCCATTATCGCAAAAATAAACTTTGGGCATTTTTACCAGCTCTTTCTTGGGATTAGTGAAAAACGGCTTAATAAGTTTTATAATAAATGTATTTTCTAAAATATCCAAATAATGATTTAACGTTTTGGTTTCAACTCCAACATTTTTCGCCAGCTGATTGACATTCAATAATCCGCCTGTCTGCGCGGACAGCAATGAAACAAGCTTGTTAAAAGAAACAGAATTTTTTATCTTTAAAAAATTTATTATGTCTTTCTCCAAATAGCTGTTATATAATTCCTCAATAAGTCCGATTTTTTTGCTGATATTTTGCTCAAGCGCGACTCGCGGATAACCGCCAAAAACAGCGAAATCTCCAACCAATTTTTCCCATTTGACATAATCATAATCAGAAACTGTTTCTTGCTTTTTAACAATGCTGAAAGTTTCAGGATCTTTATAGCTCGCGTATTCTTTAAAGCTAAGCGGCATTAATTTAAAAATCTTTTTCCTTCCGGTAAGAGCTTCCTGAACTTTCGCTTTTATTTCCAAAGAAGACGAGCCGGTTAAAACAAATTTCACTCCTAATTTCAAATCGTATATGCCTTTTAAAAAAATCCCGGCGTTTTCTATCCTTTGAACTTCGTCAATAAACAGATACATTATATCTTTGCTTTGTTTTCTGTCTTTAATAAAATTAATAACATTATCCTGCTTGCTGAATAATTCTAAATTTTTAGCCACATCCAAATTAAAGTAAAACAACGAACCGGAATTAATTTTTTGCTTGTTGATTAAATAATCCTGAATTTGCTCCAAAAGCGTTGTCTTTCCAACCTGCCTCGGTCCGATAACAACCGTCATCTCTTTTTCTTGAATATGATCAATGACAGCGCCGAATATATCTCTTTTGATTAAATTGTTGTTATTTTTTATCATACTACTATTTTATACCATATTAAAATGGTAGTCAAGTGCATAATTAAGTTAACGTTATTAACGGGTTTAGATTTTGATTATTAAATAGACTCACTGCAGTTCCCGCCGTATTTTAACTGCAAGAATTTTTTGTTTAAAAGAATAACTCTCCAAAATAACTCCCCTCTCCCGCGCCCGCAGGCGTGGGAGAGGGGCTGGGGGTGAGGGCTAATTCACCCGCATCCGCCTCGCTTCCACCCGATACAACTGCCCCACTTCATCCGCCCCATTAGATGCAAAATTATCTAACGGGGCAAGCCGACAGCGCGCGATTTTCGGAAAAGATACAGGGACATAAGCAGTTTTCCGAGTAGTTTTCTATTTTATCTTTTTTATAAAATATCCTCCTGTTTTTGAACTTCCTCTAAATTCAACTGAATCATCGTCTTTTAATTTTTTTAACCATCTTTCAAGAGTTTTCATAGGAATTTTTAACTGCTCTTCAAAATATGGAATTCTTTTAGCGGGGTTATTCTTAATAAACTCAAAAAGAATATTTACTCCCTCACTTACTCCCTCACTTACTCCCCCATTTACTCCCTCACTTACACCGCCACTTACACCGCCACTTACACTTATTTTTTTTCTAAAAGGAAACTTAATAATAAAAAAACTGCCGACATCAAAAACAGGTTTAGGATTTTCCTGCTCTAAACACAAGTTATTCATTCTTTTAATTCCGGAACCAATCTTTTCAACATATTTTGTTTTTGAAAAAATATCCGCGATTAGTTCATTCCTGCGGATAGAAACTTTCCCAAAATCACTCTTGTTAAAACCGGGGACGAATCCTCCTGGACTAAGAATTTCAACTCTATCTGAATAAATAAACAAACTGATATTCGCGCCTCGGAATGAATAATCTCTATGAATTAAAGCGTTAACCAAAGCCTCTTCAAGCGCCCTGAGCGGAACATCATAAATCTCCCTTCGCAACTCATCGGGAAATTCGTACCTCACCTTTAAATGTTTCTTTAAAAAAATCATCCCATATTCAAGCTGCTCAAATAAATTCCCGTTAACCCTTTTGCGATCAATAATATTAGCATTATCTTTGAATAAAACGCATTCCAAATAAGCGGAAGGGAAAATATGTTGAACATTTTTTCCAAAAAGTAAAATGCTCGCGTTGCTGAAATCACTCTCAAAATTGATCAATCTCATACTTTTTAAAACATCTTTTTCATCCAAATCCATCCCGATCTCATTTTTCTTTAAAAAATATTTAAAACTGTCAAAATTAAAATCTTCTTTTTTCTTTGAATAATGACTGTCAAAATCAAACTGCGCGTTATTTTTTACAATCTCCAAGATTCCATCTCTTTTCATTTTTTGCGAATTCGGCCCGACTCGCATAAAAAATCCGGCTGAACAAGAATATGGCTTATTTCCTCCTTCTTTAATTTCAATAATTAAAATATTCGCAAATTCCTCAAAAATGATAACAATGGACGGGTCGCAATTATTGGCAATGTCTTGAATTTGTGATTTTAATTTATTGGTTGTTTTAATCCCGGTTATTCTGCCATTATCGGCAATTCCCAAATATATTTTTCCTCCGCTGGCGTTCGCGAATGAAACAATCTCTTTGGATAAATTTTTAGAATCAAGAGACTCTTTGAATTCAACAAACTGCCCCTCGCCTTCTTGTAAAATAAATTGTAATTCTTTTTTATGCATAAAATTAATTGGTTGTTGGAATTTGATTATTGATGTTTTTTTGGTTATTGTTTCTTGTTTCTTTTATCCTTTATTCTTTTATAAAAATAATTCGTGTAGTTCCCGCCACATCTTAACTACAGGAATTTTTTGTTTAAAAGAATAAAAATCCGTATTCTTGCTAAAAATAATTCGTGTAGTTTTCGTATTCTTTTATAAAAATAATTCGTGTAGTTAAAATAATCCCTGTAGTTAAAGCTAATTTGCTTGAAAACGGCGAGCCCCAACCCGATACAACTCCCCCACCTCATCCGCCGAAAGCGCGCGGTTGTAGATCCGCGCTTCGTCAATCAGCCCGCTAAAAAAGTTATCCGGCGTTGATTGGTAATCCGCTCCGATTCGCACATTGCCGTCATTGGTTGGCAGATTGCCGGAAAAATCAGTATTGGTGTCTTCCAAGGTTCCGTCAATATATATCTTCATTGTTGTCCCGTCATAACTGCCCACAATATGATGCCACTGGCTGTCATTAATATCAGTAGTGCTGGTAGCGGTATAAGTAGTCCCGCTGTTCATAATCAGAAACTGTCCCCCGCCTACGGTGCTTAAAGCGTAAGGGACATCGGATTTGGGGGCAGTTGTTACTTCAAGGTAGGGGTCTTGGGAAGTGCCAGTTTGTTCGGAAGTAGAACCATCAACCTTATAGGTTGTACCGGCATTTACAGGCTGAGTATCAGTCGCATCATGCCCTTCTCTTATTCCTAATTTTGTCCAACCTGTTTTATCTATCCACCCCCTACCTGTAGCATTCAAAGTCCAGGTATTATATGCGGAAGTTGTAATATTTGCTATAGTTATTCTTGTAGCACCTTCGGTTGGATTGTCAATAGCTCCACATTGGTCATAATCTTCGGTAATAAGAGTAGTAGGGTCAGCTTGAGTAGTTTGCACCACATTTACCCAACTGGCAGCTTCTGGAACATCGTCTTGTTTAACGGTCACATAAATATTAAGCTCTGCTGCTGTAATTGTATCACTATCCGCAATAGCAGAAGTATCTACAGGGAAGAAAGTTCTATAAAAGGTTCTATAATAACCATAATATGTCCTACAAAAAAAAGGCGTACTTGCAGGGAAAGCACCATCTCCGTCTATTGCGTCATGAGCCGTATCCCAACTCGTAGATAAATTGGATACATACCCATCCCCAGCCCCTGCATAATAACTCGTAATATCATCCGTATAAACCGGATAAACCGCGTTTTCTAAAAATTCCTTGTCAAGAATTTTGGTGAAGATGTATTTATAATTATTTGTGCCATGATTTTTATTCTGATATAATAAATTTGATGTGGGGATGGCAGGTTGCGATGCAGAGCTTGTCAACTCATGCTTCCCGGGTTCAATCCCCGGCATCTCCACATCCATATGTGAAGCATTACTTGCCTGCAAACCGCAATATTTATAAATACTTGACAAATTATTTTCATCTGCTATACTACAATTATAGTTGACAAGCTCTGTACTCGCGCCTGCTGAGGCGCCAGAAGCCATCTCTTTTTCAGGGGTGGTTTTTTGGTTGTCATCATCTACCTTCTCAATCCTCACCCTTATCTTCCCCCTATTCCCGGCGCTGTCCCAGACGCTAAACTCCCTAAACCATGTCTGCTTCAATTTGTTTAAAATAATCCTTTGCGAAGTCACAAGCGGCTCTTCCTGATTCCATGCTTCCAAACCATCTTCCTCTCCTATCTCCCCTCTCCTGTTTAGGAGAGGGGTTGGGGGTGAGGTATAAACTTCAAAACCATCCAGCCCGATTTCAAAAGAAAATTCCAAATCTTGGCTTAAATCTTTCGGCTTTTCATTGATCACAACCAATTTGTCAAAACCGATATTCTTAGCCGCGACTTCCAAATCAATATTATTTCCAAAAGCATTTTTATAGAGAACTTTTTTCTTGTTCCATTCGTCGTTTTCAATCAGCTCGCCTTTGGTGTGGCTGACGCCTATCGGCCTCATCGCCACGGTTTCACAACCTGCCTCGCCGCAGTCTCTCGCAGAGGACTGCGGCGGTTTACTCGCATGTCCGCCACAGTCCCTTTTAGGAGACTGCGTCGGGGCGAAAATCGCCGCGATTTCTTGATTGGAGTTTTTTTGGTATAATAAATTTGATGTGTGGATAGCAGGTTTGCCTCGCGTGTCTGATAAACTTCGCTTGGGGGGTTCAATTCCCCCTATCTCCACATCCATATATGAAACACTTGACAAGTTATTTTGATATGCTATACTATTAATAAGTTTATCAGGCGCGCATATAGGCAAATCTGTAAGCGAACCAGGGGCCATCTCATTAGAGATGGTTTTTTGGTTGCTTTCCGCGCCGCATTCTTGATAAAAAACATTCTTGTAGTTCTCATTTTCATCTGCTACAATATTATTGTCAGCATCTTGCTGGCTGGTGGAGCCGCTGGAAATTATATTTTCCGGACCCCCTAAAGCCATCTCTTTTTCAGGGGTGGTTTTTTGATTGTCAAATTCTTCAAAATCATTCACAAACTTAAACCAATCATCCGCGTATTCAGGGATTTCCAAATGATAAGACGCCTTATCCATTTCCCAGCCGTAAGCGGACGGCAAAAGAGTCGTGTCAATTTTTTCCAGTTCATTGGTTTCGTCATCTTTATAATTAATATGCCCGACATGGATTTGATATTTCTTTTTCCCGTCCTCCAAATTCACAACATCCGTATTGTAGCTTACTTTTTCCGCCCTGTCGGCTCCGCTAAACCCGCCCCCAACCGCGCTGTCGGCTCCATAGTCCCGAAGGGCTGTGGAGCCATTTTGCAATCCATTGTTATTTTTCAATGTTTTGCATTCCGGCTCCACAGTCCCGCTGCGGCGGGAACAATGGAGCCAACGCATTGACCGCGCCAGCGCCTTCCGCCCGCTATCTTTAACAAAATCAATTGCTTTTTGCCAAACAGTCTGCGAATTACCGCCACAGTCCTCTGCGAGAGACTGCGGCGCGGCGGAGGAAGAAACATCCTTGTAGTTATAAAATTTAGAATTTGGGATTTGGGATTTGTTTGTTATTTGTGATTTTGAATTTGTAATTTGTTTGTATCTTGTATCTTGTATCTTGTTTCTTGTTACCTCCGGTGGATCCTTCGCCACAATATACCTCCCGGCAGTATCCGACTTTACCCAGGCCGAAAGCGTCACATTTGCCGCGTCCAAACTGTTCGCGTCAGGCACATCCACATAATCGTCGCTCCCATCAAACTCCAGCCCCTGCCCGACTTTGCCGATAACGGCTGTGGCGCCGATGACATTCCCGTTATTGGAATTCCCCGACCTGTCCAGCGCTTCTGCCGTACTTGACGCCCAGTCCATATCCGGGCCGTTGAAAGTCCATTGCCCCACTAATCCGTCGGTTAAGTAATTAGTTATTGGACTGTTTGTTTGCATTGTTCTGGCTCCGGCCCGATACTGCTCCGCGATTTCCTCGGCTGAAAGCGCGCGGTTGTAAATACG
>Ga0180015_1000191_pt1 | contig 18466 bp, 9 predicted proteins | sample KR13_S2_MetaG_FD_116508 | JGI IMG/M metagenome (GOLD analysis project Ga0180015, IMG submission 116508) | Groundwater microbial communities from the Olkiluoto Island deep subsurface site, Finland - KR13_S2_MetaG | ecosystem: Environmental > Aquatic > Deep subsurface > Groundwater | place...
AATTGCACGGAGGTGTGCAATTTTCACCCTCCGGGCCGTCGTAACCCCGCCTTAATGCGGGGTTACAAGGGGTTAACCACTTGCGTTAAGCGGATAACCCATTGGGTTATCCGCTTAACGCGATGTCTTTGCGCCAAGGCTTTGAAATCATTGGCGCAAAGTGAATCTTGCGCGATAATCGCGCAAGATTCAGGTAATAAGCTCGGCATGGTTCAATTTCCGATCCGTGCTTACAACCGCGGTTTCCCCAGGACTTTCGCCAGACCGCGGAGGCAATGCTCGTTTTCCTCGCGCGTGCCGACGGTGATGCGCACATGCCGGGGCAATCCGTATCCGTTCATGGGACGAACAATGACCTTCTCTTTCTGCAAGGCCTGAAAAATGGTCCGCCCCTCCCCGACATCCACCAGCATGAAGTTCACAACCGACGGCACATACGGCACCCCCCAGGCGGCGAGACGCTCCTCAAAATAGGCCAGACCTTCCCGAACCATCTTGCGAGTCTTGCGGACAAAAGCCTCGTCCGCCAAGGCCGCCTGTGCCGCGACCAGCGCCATGGCATTGACGTTAAACGGCTGGCGCACCCGGTTCAACAAACCAATGCCCTCCTCGCTGGCCACGGCGTAACCGACGCGCAATCCCGCCAGCCCGTAGGTCTTGGAAAAAGTTCTCAGGAGAATCACCTTGCGGCCCTCGCGGACATAGCGCAGGGTGTCGGGCTGGAGCTTCGGCGGCAAGAGCTCGATGTACGCCTCGTCAATGCAGACCACGAGATGGTCCGGGGCGCGGGCCATGAACCGGTCGAGGGCCGGCCCATCCACCATTGTGCCGGTGGGATTATTCGGATTGGCGATGAAGACCACCCGGGTCTGGGGCGTAATGGCCGCGGCCATGGCGTCGAGATCGTGGGTATAATCCTTCATGGGCACCAGGATCGACCGGGACCGGCACAGCGCCGCCACCAGGTGATAGATGGCAAAGCCCCGGTCCGCCATGATCATCTCCGTCCCGGGTCCGAGGAACGTGTGCCCGATGAATTCGATGATTTCGTTACTGCCGTTGGCTGGCAGGATCTGGTCCGGCGACACATTCAATTTGGCGGCCAAGGCCTGGCGCAGATAATGGGCGCTGCCGTCGGGATAGCGGTGCATCTGGGAAGCCGCCCGTTTCATCGCCCGCATCGCCCGGGGTGAAGGCCCGAGCGCGTTTTCATTCGAGGCCAGCTTGATAATGGCATCCGCCGACTCAAATCCGAGTTCCCGGGCAACTTCCTCAAGGGGCTTGCCCCGTTCATACATGCCCAATTCCATGATCCACGAATGCGCGATCGTTTTCATGCCTCGATTCCGTTTATTTGAATCATTCGCCATCCAGGATTAAATGAGCTAAAGTGGTGTAACCTTGTAAAGGTTATTGATCGACACCGGCTTTGATACACTAAACAAGTGGACAATATCAAATGTACCCCCGCACCTCTCGTACCATTTGTTATCACTTCCAGCTCTTGTTGGTAATAACCGTCTTGGAAGAATTCGTGTAGACCGACCAGACGATTACACTTGCGGATATCTCGCCCCCCCCATCAGGCGCAGTCACCTTGTTATTGAATTCGTTGTCGAATTTAACTTGATAATAATTACCCCATGGATCAAAGAATTTGTCAATGGTCTTGGCCCCGATTGCAAAATATGCGATGCCCGGCGATGGCTCACTCAGATGCCTCCAATGACCGGGGGTAGGCTCCCAGGATCGTCAACATAACACAGTGTTTCTTCAAATCCCGCAAGGCTCTGCAAATCTTCGGGTCTTCCACATGGCCTTCGATATCCACGAAAAACAGGTATTCCCAGGCCTTCATCTTGCTGGGCCGGGATTCGATCTTGGTCATGTTGATCCCGTATTTCTTAAACGACTCCAGGGCGCGGTACAACGAACCGGCCGCGTGCTTGACCGAAAACATCAGGGAGGTTTTATCATCTCCCGTGGGCTTGCCGTACGACCGGCCGATCACCAGGAACCGCGTCATATTGCCGCTCATATCCTGGATATCCGAAGCCAGTATCTTCAGCCGGTACATTTCAGCGGCCAGGGCGCTGGCGATGGCGGCCACGCCTTTCTCGCGGACCGCGATTTCCGCCGCCTTGGCCGTGCTCGAAACCGGAACCAGGTCGATGCCCGGCATCTCCGCGCGCAGCCAATTCCGGCATTGCCCGAACACCTCGGGCTTGCTGAGGATGCGCCGGATGCGCGGGCGCGGCCCGGCGGCCATCAGGTAATGGGCGATGCGCAGGTAGACTTCCGCGCATATTTTTAGCGACGTCCCCGCAAACTGGTCCAGGGTATGGGTCACCGCGCCTTCGGTCGAATTCTCGATCGGCACTACGCCGTAATCCGCCTGGCCCTTCTGCACTTCCTCGAAAATGTCGCCGATCGTCTCGCACGCCACGTAGTTCACACTGCCGCCGAACCGCACGCGGGCCGCCTGGTGGGTGAACGTGGAAGACGGACCCAGGAACGCCACATGCACCGGCCGTTCCAGTGCCAGCGACGCCGACATGATCTCGCGGTATATGGCCATCAGGGCGGCATGGCTGAGCGGACCGCGGTTGGCCTTGCGCACGTGCGCGAGCACCATCTTTTCGCGCGCCGGCACATACACCTCGCCCGCATTCGCATGCTTCCATTTCCCGATACGAAGCGCGACCTCGGCACGCCGGTTCAACAGCCGGATCATCTCATCGTCCAGCCGGTCAATTGCTTTTCTGAGCGCCGCCAGTTTCATGCTCATGGGTTTCCTCTTCTCCACTCCCAGGTTCCGGTTTCGTTTCCGTGGGTTTTGCTTTTTTCACCGGCGCCGGATGTTCCGTTACGTCGGCATCCTCATCCTCGTCTTCGTCTTCGTCTTCGTCTTCGTCTTCGTCTTCATCTTCATCTTCATCGTCATCGTCCTCGTCGGTATCATCTTCGTCATCAGCATCAGGAGCCTTGTTGGCGGCGGTGTTTTCCGAACCAACTTCTTTCTGGTTTTTCTCCGCTACGTCCCCGCCGGCATCGGCGGCATCGCCTTTTTTGCTTTCACCCGCCTTCTCCTCCGGGATGGTCTCCTGATCTTGAGCGGTCGCCACGCTCGCCGCGATCTGTCCCTCCGCCTTTTCCTGCTCCGCGCCTTCAGTCTGCGCCGCCGCCGGGCGATGACGCCGTTCGTATTCCTCTTCCCGGCGGCATAATTGTTCTATACCCGGCAAATCTTTCAGATTCTTCAAGCCGAAATGTTCGAGAAAAATCTGGGTGGTCCCGTAGAGCAGAGGCCGGCCCGGCAGAGGACTGCGCCCGACCAGACGAATCAACTGCAATTCCATCAGGTGGCGGACAATCGTATCCACGGTCACGCCGCGCACGGCCTCGATTTCCGCGCGAGTCACCGGCTGGCGATAGGCGATAATGGCCAGGGTCTCCAGCGTCGGACGCGTCAGCTTAGCGGGCTTGCCGATATCCAACAGGTGCCTCAGCCAGGGGCCGCACCCGGCATCGGTCTGAAACCGAAACCCGCCTGCCACTTCCACCAGATGCACCCCCACGTGCCGTTCTGTCAGATCGGCCTTGATCTGGTCCAGGGCGGATTGAACATCCGACGCGGTGGCCTTGGCAAACAGCTTGCCCTCCTCGCCGTGATCCTCGCCCATTTCCACCAGCACGCGACGCATCTCGTCCACCGCCACTGGCAGACGAGACCCAAACAGCATGGCGCCCAAAACCTGTTTTAACTCCGGCACGACATTAACTGATGTCATAAATCATCGTCTCCTGCCCTGATCCATTCACCGGCCATCACAACTTGTCCAAAACAACAGTATGCTTTCAGAATGTCCGTGAAACACGCTAAAATCCAGCATCCTCGCATTTTAAATCTCATATTTTTTCGCGCTATTTCACGTGTTTCGCAGGCCAAAATCTGCTATGTAAATCTCCTGATTAACTTCCGACCCGGATCACGACAATATCCCGGAACGGCCCGTTCTGCCGGGCATCGACCTGGCGGAGGCGAATCAGCTCCAGCAAGGCCAGGAAAGTACAAATCACTTCATCGCGCGACGTCACGGCCTCGAACAATCCGGAAAAAATGACGTGACCTTCCAGGCGAATCCGGTTCAGAATGGATTCGATTTTATCCGCCACGGTGCAGGACGGCGCAAAGATCTCGCCGATCTCATCGACCTTGACCCGCTTCATCGCATCATTGAACGCGGCAATCAGGTCGAAAATATTCACATCGTCCATGCCCAGGCCCGGTTCCTTCTCTATCGCGATCTCATCGGCACCGCGTCCGAACATGTTACCCTGAAGCAATTCTCTTTCCTGGAGAGTGCCGGCCGCATCCTTGAATTTTTTATATTCAATCAGCTGACGCACGAGTTCCCAGCGCGGATCATCCTCTTCGGGATCGAGTTCGGGGCGCTCCTCCACGGGAAGCAGCATGCGGCTCTTGATCATCATAAGCGTCGCGGCCATGACCAGGAAATCTCCGGCGATGTTCAAATCCAGCATGCGCATGAGGTTGAGATATTCCATGTACTGCCGGGTAATGATCTCAATGGGGATATTGTAGATATCCACCTCATCCTTTTTGATGAGGTACAGCAGGAGATCCAGCGGACCTTCGAAGACTTCCAGCTTGACCTTATATTCATCCTGGATGGGCAAGGGCATATATTATTCCAACCCCACGGCGCGGCGTGCCGCCTTCAGTGTCTTTTGAATCTCATCGCGCGCACGGGCGGCGCCCTGCCGCAGGATCCGATCCACGCGCCCCGGCTCCTGCTGGAGGGCCTCCCGTTCTTTCCGCAACGGCTCGAAATGCGCCTGCATCCGTTCCCAAAGCGCTTTTTTCACCTCGCCATAGCCCAGACCGCCGGCGCGGTAGCGCCCGGCCATGGCGCCGGCTTCCGCCTCCGTCGCGAAAAGCTTGTACAACGCGAAAACGTTGCATTGATCCGGATCTTTTTTATCCGCAACGGTCTTACTGTCGGTCACGATGCGCATGATGGCCTTTTTCGTTTCCGCCGGCGCGCCGAAAAGCTCAATGGTGTTGTTGTAGGACTTCGACATTTTCTGACCATCCACCCCGGGCACCACGGCCACTGACTGGTGAATCGCCGGCTCCGGTATCTTGAACACCTCGCCGAACTTCTGGTTGAATTTGATCGCAATATCCCGCGTGACCTCAACATGCTGTTTCTGATCCTGGCCCACCGGGACAACATCCGACTGGACCGCCAGGATATCCGCCGCCATCAGCACGGGATAGGTAAACAATCCGTGGCTGGCCGGAATGCCGCGCGCCACCTTGTCCTTGTAAGAATGGCACCGCTCCAGGAGGCCCATGGGGGTGACGATCGACAACAGCCAGGTCAACTCCAGCACTTCCGGCACATCGCTCTGGCGATAGAAAACGGTTTTCTCGGGATTCAATCCGCAGGCCAGGAAATCCAAGGCCACATCCCGCGTGGCCTGGCGCAGTATCCCGGGATCGCTCACGGACGTCAGCGCGTGGTAATCGGCAATAAACAGAAATGCCTCGCTGCGTTCCTGTAATGCCAGCGCCGGCTTCATCATGCCGAAATAATTACCCAGATGCAGTTTACCCGAAGGCTGAATGCCCGACAGTACTCTCATGATGCAGGATCCCCTATCAATAAACATATGGGCTTGAGCCCGCATTGCTCACCCGTTGCGTGAGAAATGCGCCCTTTGGACTTCGACCCCTCGACAGGCGCGGGAACTGCGTCGCGCCCCGGGCTTGCCTGCCCCGAGCCTGTCAAGGGGCTCAGGATTTGCCTTTGGCTACCTTGAGCCGTTTTAACAATGCTCAAGGCCCTGAACGAAGCCGAACGGGCAAGGTGCATCAGCACCGCGCCGAAACTTTTGCCGCAATCTGTTGCGGCAAAAACTGATTTCTCGCAGGCGGCCTTCGCCTGTGCGAAATTCGGGTTAGAGCATACAGAAACCCTGCCGCTGAATCAAAGGGAAAAAATCATCCATGGAGTGCGGCCGCTACGTTTGATCCGTCCCGTTCACGGAAAGCCTTCCTTCACGGCCTCTGCCATGGCGCGACGGCGTTACCCCAGTTGAGGAATCACGGTTTCCCGGCCGGCATCCTGGGCCGAGACATAGGCGGCATAGAGCGTGGTCACCGTGTCCGCCGCCAGGCCGACGTCGCTCTGGGGCTCGCGGCCGTCACGGATGCATTCCATGAAATCCTGGAGTTCCTGCGGATAGCCCGTCATCCAGTTTTCATCAGGTGACGGAAAACTCCACCCCTGCTTGGTGCCCAATTTTTCGGTAAGATACACGTCCTTCAACTGGGCTTCAACGGGATTATAGAGCAGGTTGGCATCCGTGGGATTGATATTACAGCGCATCCGGTGATTGTTGGCATAGATCTCCATCCAGTTGTGCACGCCGCCCATGACGAGCTCGCTGGAAAAAATATCAGCCACCATCCCGTCCGCGAACGTCAGGTGCACCTGGACAAAATCCTCGATGTCCTTATATTCCGTGCGCAGATGCCCCCGATCCGCGAAGGCGGGATTCCGGGTGATGCTGTGGGTCCGGCAGCTGACGGTTTTCGGATGAATGGCCCGACCCTGCCGCGCGATTCCTTCCACGCGCTTCAGGTACAAACAGGCGGTCAGGGGATGGCACCCCTTCCCGACCAGCGATCCGCCGCCGGACAGTTTCCAATCCCCGTAGGCCGAACTGGTACTGCCACTGTGACTTTCCTCGCCGTGAATCCAAAGAATCTGTCCCTTCGTGGCCCGGAGGATCGCCACTTCCTTTTGGATGGACGGCGCATAAACCCAGTTTTCCGCGTACATGAGCTTCACCCGGTTTTTGGCCGCGGCCTCCAGCATGCGCCGCACGGATTTCACCGCTTCTTCCAGGAGCCCTTTCTTGTCGGCCTGATCACCGCGCCAGTCGGGCATGCCCGGACCATAGGCGCCGGTAAAAGGCTTCTCGATGATAACGTGTTTCCCGAGTTCGGCGGCGCGGACACACATCGGCTCGTGCTGGTACCCCGGCACGCACAAGTCAACGACATCCACAGCGCGGACCAGATCGTCGAAAGATTCAAAGGCCTTGACGCCATGCTCGCGGGCAAATGCCTCCCGGCTTTCCTTCGTTTTGGAATATACACCGACCACGTCCACGGCGACGCCGCTGACCTGGCGATACGATTCCAGATGAAATTTAGCGGCAAACCTCGAACCGGCAATGCCAATCTTGATGGGCCCTGTCGTCTTCATACGGTTATTTCTGTTCCTGTTGGTGATGTTATCTAAATCAAGGAAGAAGACAGACCTGAGATTACATCGATGCCATCGGCAGGACAATCCAATTTTGACTGTTAGAAGGATACCGGACCGACCGGGGCATAGCCGCTGGCGGAGAGCCAGACATACCAGCTTCCCAATGACGGATTGAACACACCGGGGTCAGCCAATCCATCGCCGTCGCAATCGGCCGGCGTCGGGCTGGTATATCCCGTTTGGCCGAAGGTATGCGACCCGGAAACGGTATAATTCGCGGCGGACAGCCAGACAACCCACTTGTCGGCAGCGGCATGGAACAGTGTCGGATCAGCCTTCCCATCCCCATCGAAATCACCCGGTGCCGCCAGCGTATATTCCGGTAGGGTAAACGAACGCGGCCCGATTCCCGCATAACTTGCCGCCGACAACCAGAAAACCCATTCGCCCGTGGCGGAGTTGAACACCGCCGGATCCGCTTTGCCGTCCCCGTCATAATCCGCCGCCGCCGGCAGAGTGAACCCGGATTGATAGAACGTCGATCCCACCCCCGCATAACTCATCGCGGACAGCCAGAAATACCATTCGCCCGTCGAAATCTTGAACACGGCCGGGTCCGCCTTCCCATCCCCATCGTAATCCGACGGGACCGGGATCGTGTAACCCGCCTGGCTGAAGGCATAGGGCCCGACCAGCGCATAGTTTTGAGACGACAGCCAGAAATACCAGTATCCGTCGGATGTCTGGTAGATGGCCGGGTCCGCCTTGCCGTCTCCGTCATAGTCGGCCATGGCGGATTGATTGGCGGGATCAGGATCGGGGCCGCCCCCGCCAGTCCCGATAAAATCGATCCCCCACTGGTTGCCGCTTCCATTTTCATAATCGGCGGACTTTCCCGTGGACGCCGTGCGACTGGAAAAAGTATACCCGGCCTTCTCGGAGGTCAGTGTATACTGCGTTGACGATGGCAGCCTGGAAAACGCGTAAATGCCCCGGTTGTCGGAATACACGGCCCGGGATCCGCTTCCCTCAAGTACCGCGGTGACCGCGGCCCCGGCAATGGGCCGACCAACGGAATCGGTGATCCGTCCGCTGACGATCTCGCCGGAACCGCTCGGATAAACATTATAGAGACACGCCACGACAACGGTAAATGTCATGCCGGTGGGATCGATCAGCGGCAAGGCATACCAGGCATTGTCGGCCGCGTAGTACCCGCCCCACCCCATGTTCACATGATGATAAAGCGTGCCATGATCATAACCATAGCCGTCGCACACGACCGCATGCCCACCGTAATCACCGTTAATCGCCAGTAACGCCGGCAACCCCGCGTCCAGGTTAGGATTCAGCATGGCATACAGGGCGGCACTGCTGACTGAGTCGTAATTGTTAAAACTCGCGATAGCCTGGCTGAAATAAAAAATTGATTTTAGTGTACTGCCAAGCGTAAAAAAATCGGAACTTGTGCTCATCGGGCCGAAGCGGGCGCCCACGGCCGCGCCGACGTCATGACACAATGCCCCGATCGATTGACGCTGGATCTGCGGAGTAGATCCGTCGGGATCCAAGGGCATCAGGCTCCAATTATACGGGCCGCCCGCGCCATCACCGCCCTTCAGGGTAAGCTGTTGATAAGGATTGGGATCATTCTCGACCGTAACCCAAAATGTTTGAGCTCCCACGCCCGCCACCGGGTACTGGTGAAAGCGCATCAACTGGGCCGCGGCGGTCGGTCCGCATCCGCAGGGATAATGATTAGGCGTGAAATAATTGTAACAATAATCATAGGCCCCGCCTTCCGATTCCTGGTCCCACGCGCTTTGGACCAGCGGCGGCACGCGTTCGTCCGAGACGGACGGGAGGAACGGGTTCATGCCCGGGATAGAGAACGCATCAGCCTGGAGCGCGCGCCATTGCTCCTGGCGGGCGCGGTATTCCGCCGGAAGCGGAGCGACCGGGAGCGCCTGCTTCACCTGCCGGATGGAAGCCATTCTTCCTTTCATATCGGCGGCGACCAGGGCGCCCAGCGGATGCCTCGGCGCCGGATCGAACAGGCCCCGCGGCACAAACGCCAGGATCGGCTCCAGCCAATCATCCGCGGGCACGATCACAAATCCTGCCGGGCGCAGATACACGACATACCACGCCGCCTGGCCGGAGTTATCCGGATAAAACACCACGCGCTCGATCTCGCCGCCCAGGACAGTTCCTAACGGCCGGGCGCCCCTATTCAGCCACCCCTGGGCTACCGCTCTGGCCCCATCGGGAGTGACCGGATTCGCCCACGCCGGAAACGTAAAGGCCACCATAACTAACAAGCAAACCAGCGATAAGCCTATGTGCCTGAAATAAAATCGATTCATAACGGTTTCCTACTGGACCGGACCTGCGGAATCCGTCAATGTTAATCCGCTCCCGCACTCCACGGGATTCAGCCACACGGGACCATAGCCTGGGCCGCCGAATTGCGTCGTGGCCATCCCGTAGCCATACGATGACAGCATGACATACCAATCGCCCGTCGATTCCCGGTACACGCCGGGGTCGGTCTTATGGTCGCCGTCGAAATCGCCCGGCACCGGACTATACCCCGGCCCGCCGAATTGCGCCGTGGCAATCCCATACCCGCTAGCCGAGAGCATGACATACCAATTACCAGAGGATTCCTGGTAAAGCGCCGGATCGGATTTGCCGTCCCCGTCATAATCGCCCGGCACCGGCGCATAGCCCGACCCGCCGAAATTCGCCGAGGCAATCCCGTAGCCCATCCCCGAGAGCATGACATACCAGTTACCCGTCGTTTCCTGGTAGAGCGCGGGATCGGTCTTGCCATCGCCGTCATAATCCCGCTGGACAGGAGTATAACCCGGAGCGCCGAAGTTCGCCGTGGCGATCCCGTAGTTGTAGGACGACAACTCCACGTACCAATTCCCCGAGGATTCCTGGTACACGGCCGGATCGGTCTTGTGATCCCCATCGAAATCACCCGGCACCGGCATATAGCCCGGCCCGCCGAAGGATATCGACACGGTAGCGTATCCGCTGGCCGAGAGCATGAACGTCCAGGTCCCCGTCGCCTCCTCATACACCGCCGGATCAGTCTTGCCGTCGCCATCATAATCACCCGGCACGACCGTGTAGCCCGGCCCACCCAGGATCGCCGAGGCCAAGCCATAACCGCTGGCCGAGAGCTTGACATACCACGTTCCGGTGGCGCGATCATAAAGGACCAGGTCCATCTTGCCATCCCCGTCCATATCCGCATCCGAGTAATAGGTCAACCCAGCGCTCCGCCGCCAGCCGCTATCCACGGTACTGAACGTACTGGTGCCGGAGCTGTTAACGGCCTTGACCCAGTAATAATAGGTCTGCCCTCCCGAGGCCGACTGATCGTCAAAATTGGTCGTGGTCAGGCTATTGGTCACCTGGGCAGCCGACGTGGTGTCATTAGCCGTATAGCGCCAGACCTGGTAGCCGGTGGCGTTGGTCACGGCATTCCAGGTCAAAGCTACTTTATCCGAGAACGTCCCCTTGCTGGCGGTCAGCCCGGCGGGGGCCGAGATTGAACTGGAACGCGTATCCAGGGTAAAGATGGGCGATACGCCCCATCCTGTGGCGGCGCGGGCGGCGCCGGTTCCCAATATGATCACCGCTGAGATCATCAAGTTAATCCATGTTGTTTTCATACATTTTTCCTTTTTTTGTATCATCGACGGATCACATTCTCCATATAATTCAGCATGTTACTGGAAAGAGGACTAGCGGTTTGATTTCCGTATAACTTGTCAAAATAATTTCTAAAAAGCACTTGGGATTGCATATCCACCCAAGTCGCCGAGGCGGCAAACAGTTGGCCGTAGGGTCCAAAAACAACAGCGGCGCCGGAAATAAGCATGGCGCTGTCATGAACATACGAAGTCATGGTGTCAGTACCTTGACTGACGTTATATGCGGTATTGACCACTTGAACACCCGACGCCACACTTCCCAAAGGCACCCCGGGGAGACTGGTAATATCTGCGCCCCAATTGACAATATCATTTTGCGGGCCCAAGCCGGCTATATCCTTCTCGTTGACCGGGTTATTATCCGCATAACAGTACAGGTTCGCGCTGGCTCCCGCAAAAAGAATCGGGTCCTTGGCGGTCCAGCGTCCGGTCTCCGGATCATAATCCCGCGCGCCGAACCGGACCAAGCCGGTGTCTGGATCATACAATCCGCCGGCAAACCCAAACGGCTGGAATCCCGGATTCGTGTCCAGCACCACCCGTCCGAATTCATCATAGTCCAGGCGCTGAACAACGGCGCCCGTCGTCGCCTGCACCACCAGCCGCGGACTGCCGAGATGATCGCACACGATCCGATAGACCCCCCCGGTCTTGATTATATAGTCAGGGACATTGGCCCGACTGCCATAGACAAACACACTCAGCACGTTCGTGTTGCTGTCCAGTTCCGCCACCGGATTGACGCCGGCGGCATATAGAAATCCATTGGTGAACACTCCGTTGACTTTCTTCCCCACCCGATGATTCATGCCATCCACCAGGTATTCATTCGTTCTGCCGGTCGGCAAAATCACACTCAGCAAATTGCCCAGCGCGTCGTATTGATAGACCGTGTTACTGCCGTTGAATGTTTTGTTCGTCAGATCCCCGGCCGCGTTGTACCCATAATTTGCCGCACTGTTGGATAACAGCCGGTCCTGGCCGTCATACCACGCGCTGGACACTTGCCCGGTAATCACGGCATTGGTCCGGTTCCCGTTGCTGTCATACTGGTAGGTGTTCGTAACGGTTCCGTTGGTCACCATCTGGCAGAGCCGGCCGGCGGCGTCATAAGTATTGGCAAAACTGCGGTTCGTGCTCTGGATTTCCTCTGTCAGGTTCGTGATCCGGCCCAGCTTGTCGTAGCCATAGGACACGGAAAACAGGTTGGTTCCATTGCCGACAACCGTGAGATTGGTCACCTCGCCAAATGCATTACGAGTCAGGGTTTCAACAACATTACTCAGGGTCCGGCCGGTCAATAATCCATTGTCGGCGGATCGGCTTAAAGCGCAACTGCCAGCCTGAGTGATCAAGCTGTCAGGATCATACTGGTATGTCACCGTATTGGCGCCGTTCACGCCCATGGAAGCCACGCGGAAATCATTGTCGTAGGTGCGGCTGACCTTGCCGGTGACCGTCCCTATCCAGCGACTGGCAGTGACCAACAAACCATCATATTCATTGGTAAAGCCCACGCCACTCGCCACGGTTATCCCTCCTAATAAGCCATTCGTTTGCCAATAGTAGGTGGAGGTGGTATTAGGTATGGTTACCGTGCTCAATTGGCCTGCCGCATTATACGTATTGCTGATGGTCAATCCGCCCGGCCGTCGCAGGGATATGAGCTGGCGGTCCGCGTTATAAGTATAATAGGTGGCGTTGGTCGCTCCGCCCACGATCGGCGGCGTGTATTCCGACCGCAAATCCACCGTATTATAGGCAAACGCGTGGGCCAATCGGCCCGGCGGAGTCACGGAGGTGAGGTTCCCCTGGAGGTCATACGCATAGGAAGCGTAGCTGCCATCCGCAAAGGTCTGGCGCGTCATGCGGCCGACCGAGTCATACTCGAAAAGGTTGGTCTGATCCAGCGGACTCCGTATTTCCGACAGGTATCCATTCGCGTCATAGCCGTATTGGATAGTTCGCGAGCTTCCATCACCCAACATCCGAATCTCGGTCAGATGCCCCTGGACGTCATACTGATTGGAGACGGTGGGAAGTCCCACGGTCTGGGTGCTGAGCGGTCGCCCCTGGCTGTCCATGAGCACGGTCGTTTGCCGGCCTTCAGGCGTTCGCAAGGTCAACGTGCGGGTGTCGGCCCGATACACTGAGACATTGGTTTTCCCATTCACCATCGTCCAGTTGGTCTGGACGGCCAGGCCAAGCGAAGAATCGCCATTCATAACGACGGCGCGAGTGACCAGGCTGGTCATAGCCAGGCCGGAGGGCAGACGGGTCACGCTGGATGTCGGGATCGGCGCCTCCATGCCAAAACGCGGTTCCGGCCCCATCTGCACGAGGGTGACCTGACCTTCCGGCATCCGATTGCTTTGCAGACCGGTCAGGTATGACAGGCGTATCTCCTGGCCCCCATCCGGCCGCGTATAAATTCGCCGTTGATCTCCCGAATCCAGATTTTCAACCTGCACGCTTCTGACACATCCCATGCCCGACGTGGAAACCACCTGGTAGCCGTTCGACAACGATGCCCGGCCCACCCCGATGGAGCCTCCCGCCGGATCGTTCGCCTGCACCACCTGTCCCGCCGCCGAATAACTCACCGTATATGTATAACCGGCTCCTTTCGGGCCCTGGACCGAGGTCAGGAGTCCGTTCGCCAGGTAACCATAGGTTGTCGTCGCGCCCGCCGGATCCCGGGCCGTCGCCAGGTAACCATCCCCATTCACGGTGAGAGTCGTCCGTTGTCCGAAGGGTCCCTCAATCGCCGCGGGACGTCCGCCGGCATCCCGCTCGATGGTTGTCACATTCCCGTCGCCGTCGGTCACGGCGCTCAGATAACCGTTCGTGGTATAACTGAAGCTGTAAAGATTTGAGCAGGTCAGGGCATCATATGTTTTCAGGTGACGCCCCCCGGGGTTGAATTGATAGATCAAGTTGCCCGTTTCGTCCGGAATCAACACATCTTCATCCTGGACACCGGGAAAGTCCACCCCCACGGCGCGCACCCGATGCGTATCGAAGCTGGCGACATACACCGTGCCATCCGGCGCCACCGCCACACTGCCGACCCGGCGCAAACCGGCTGTTTGGGCCGGCCCATAATCGCCGCTCCAGACATCCGCCCCACTGCCGGCCACGGTCTTGAGAATACCGTCGACGCCGACCATGAACACCTGGCGCCGCACGTAATCGGCCAGATACAAGGTTCCCTGGGCATCGAAACTGACATCCGTTGGACTATAGAATTGGACATTGGTGGCAGGCAGACCGTCCCCGTAAAAACTGGCTCCTCCTCCGGCCACGGTTCGGATGATCCCATCGATGCCGATGCGGCGAAAGGCATTCATTGCCATCAAGTAGGTATTGGCAAAGGTCAACGTTCCATCCGGACCGACGGCCAATCCAGCCGGAGAGATGCGGGCATTCGTTGCCGCTCCGCCGTCGCCCGAACAGCCCTCCGTGCCATTGCCCGCCAGGGTCATGATAACGCCATCCGGTGCGACCCACCGGATGCGGTGATTTCCCCAATCCGAGATAAAGACGGTGCCGTCCGGACCCACGGCCACATTTTCCGGATCGTTCAACTCCGCCTGGGTTGCGGTCCCGCCGTCGCCCGAAAATCCGCTGTTGCCCGTCCCGGCCACGGTGGTAATCGTGCCGTTCGTACCGACCTTGTATACCCGGTGATTGATTCGATCGGTTATATAAAATACCCCGTCACCACCGACCGCCACATCGGTCGGGTACATCCCGGTATTGGTGGCCGCGACCCCGTCGCCGGCATACGACATATCGCCATTACCCGCTACCGTCGTGACGATCCCATTGGTCCCGATGCGCCGGATCCGGTCATTATTCAAATCGGCCACATAGACCGCGCCATCCGGCGCGACCGCCATGCCCATCGGCGACCAGAAACTAGCGCTCGTTGCCGGACCGCCATCTCCGGAAAACCGGCCCAGTCCGGACGCGTTCGTATAGCCGTCTCCGGCATACGGTCGAATAACGAAACGACTGTGCCGCAATTCCGATGCGCGCACGCGTTTTCCGCTGCCCAATTCCAGCATCTTGCCGACCGGATCATAGACATGATGCGCATCCAACGTCCATCCGCCCAAATCGTTGGTCCAGCCCCGGGGCGAATAGCCTATCGTGGTCTGTTGTTCCGACCATAACCTCCGCTGGGCCCCGCGCACCGGAATGTCGCCCGCTATTCTCCGGCTGGACACATATCCGAAACTGCTATAATACATCGGCGGTAACGCATAAAACACCTGGTAATAATACCCCACCTGATACGTCACCGGCTGATTCCCGCTAACCAGGCGCCCATACACATCGCGACCATTCCAGGTAAACTCATAGCTCTGATTAGCCGTCGGAGTGGCGAAATAGTTTGTAACCGTGACACCGGCAACGGTCACACTGAGATCCATGGCCAGTAACGAAGCCGGAAGACTGGCGCCCGTCAACGGAATATTCAGGGAGGCGATATACCCCGGCATGCGTTCGCTCGAATAACACAACCGGAAAGGAGTTCCCGCCAAAGGACAGGTTTCCCGGAACACCCGATTCTCCAGTTCCACATCCCCCATTCCGCCCTGGCTGTTCGGGTTGTTGACATTTTCCTGGTTGGCAACGGACTGAAGGCTCGGCGCCTCCGCTCCCGTCGGCAGGGCGATGCCATAATTGCAATCGTAGGTGCTGAAATGCCGCAGGGAGGATCGCCAGAGACTGTTGGTGCACACTCCGTATGTCTGCGCCAGCACCCGCCGTTCTTCATCCGTAAATCCCAGGGCAGTCAACGTGGCGGCATCCGCTTCCACCCCATTGGTGCTCAGCGAAACCCGCGCCAATCCGGATGCGTTCGTCCCGACCAATTGAAGGACCAGTCCGTCCTCTGACGGCACCCAGGCCCCCTGGTCTTTGTTATAATAGGCCACCGGCACCTGGATACCCGCCGGCATCCCCAGGAAGTTATCCGTGTAAAAATAAATATTGGTATTAAACACGACGTCCCGGCCCGCGATCTTTGCCTGAGCCTCCGCCGCCGTCAGCTCCACGCAATACGTATAAGCCACCGTCGCCGGCAAATCGCCCGGCATGGCATTCAACCCGTTCAGCCCCACCGTGTATTCCGACAACTTGACCGTCAGGGTGTTGACCGGCTGGGTGGCGCCGGCATAGGTGAAAATGGAGGCGGTCACACCCGTGGGAAATACCGCCAATGCCCGGCGCCGGCCATCTGCGTCCGATACCCAACTACCCGCGGCCGACTGCACATTGGTCGTCGGCAACAGGATGACGGTCACGTTCGGATCCGTCGTCATCAAGGCCACGTCATCCACCGTCACGTAATCCTGCCAGGGAACGGCCAGGGTGCGCTGAAGCGGCAGATACCCGTTCTTCTGGTAATTGATATTCAGGCTCGCGCCGCCGTTGACGGCCATATCGTAACCGCCGTTCGTCCGGGAAACCGTCTGACCGAATTCCGGATGCCCGTTCACGGAAACCGTGCAACCGGATAGGGGAACTCCGTTGGTATCAATCACCCGACCGCGCAGGACCGCCACGCGGGTCAGGACGATCGTTCCGTCACTGACGCCGGTCTGAATGGGATTGGCGCCGGTATAGAGAAAGGACGTTGCGTCATAAAGCAACGTGGCGACGCCATTCGACGGCGTTGATGCCACCGTGGCCGGATCCGGGGGGATCACCGGCTCGATACCGTCATTCGCCGTCACTTGCACGCGCATCTGCGCATGGTAGTGTCCATCCCAGTCCGCCCCCGCATCCCAAACGATGGTCTTGCCGGTCCCGGGATTCGCACCCGTACCGTAATCGCCGGTAAAATGCGTGGCCGGCAGGTCATAGGTCACCCCGCTGTTGGTGGAAACCGCGACGGAAATGCTCACCGCGCCCGTGGCTGTGACATCATAGGTGATGTCCACCAGCTTGGTCCCCGCCCGCTGGCTGGCCTGCACGTTGGAGACCTGGGGGTCAGAAGCTCCTGCGGTCAACGCCAGGCATATCCAACCGATCACACCAAAGATGCCTATTGGTTTCATTTAATGGTTCCTTTATAATTATGATTCCAGTTCAGATGGGGTGTCCTAAAATTTGCAGCTCAGCATCTAAGTCATGCACTTATTGCTCCCCTGTAAGGCGGACTGTTCCGGCAAGAACGTTTATCATCCTGCCTGCCCAGAGATTGTCGAAGTGATCTCTTGCCCAACCGAATAAGGACAAATCGAGATTACTCGCTTCGCTCGGAATGACATTCTTGTTGATTTGTAATGTTCTCGAAAAAAACAATTTTCCTTTTGGATCGAGTCAGTTTCAAAAGTCCTGCGGACACGACGGAACGTGTCCCTCCATCCCCTGAAAACGACCGATTTTTCAGCGCTTTGGATATTCGTGCTCCGTCACGACCGTTTTGAAAAGGACTTTTGAAACTGACTCTTCATTCAAAATAAAAACAGGTCTGGCGGTTACTTGAAAAATGAACGATGCAATCGTCCGGGTATAGCCGGGCCACGACATCCAGCCCCCTGCCATCGGTCGACAACATGAAATACTTGCTCCAGATGCCTTCATCGGCCGCGGCCGACTGGCGGAACAACGTGGCCAGGCTCCAGGCGCCAGCCGTGCACCGGGCATACCGGATCTGGCCCCAGGACGCGCTTTCGTAGCCGCTGATGTGCGAGGATGCCAGATCGGAAAACATGATATGCGCGTCTCCCGAATTATCGAATGCCAGCACCGGAAGGATGCCGGTGAAATGCCCGCCATCAGTTCCAAAATAATCGTCGGCCGTGTCGGCCAGGATTTCCTCGGTCCAGGCATTGGCGCCGGACCGACGATAATAAACCAGCTGGGACAGCGCGTCGGACCCGGTCAGCACGTTGTATTTCAGGCGCACCGCCACTGCGGGCCAGCCCTGGGAATCCACCGCCAGGCTGGCATTGGGGAAGTAAGAATCCCAACTGCTATGGGTCTTATAGGCCACGACTTCGTTGAACCAGGTGCCACCCGTATTCGACAGGTAATACAGAGTGCCCGGCCAGGTCACATCATCACTGGGATGATATTGAAAACTAAGGACTACGTGTGCGTTGCCAGAGCTGTCCACGACGAAATCACGGGCAACTAGCCACCGCGACGGCCCAACGGTTAAACTCATTTCCTCGTCCTGCCAGACCCCGGTCCGGTTGGAATAATAACGCACCCTCAGTATTTCCGTGTTGTCGGTATCCCATGCGGCGTTCAACACGTGAAAATATCCGTTCGGGTCAATGCAGGCCTTGACATCGTACGACCCCTGATCCTGGGCGCCGATGACGTCATTCGTCCAGTTTGTTCCCGATCGGTACAAGTGCTCCATTCCATTACCGTAATATCCCGTAAAAAGATGCGGTTCGAGGG
>Ga0180015_1000192_pt1 | contig 18410 bp, 10 predicted proteins | sample KR13_S2_MetaG_FD_116508 | JGI IMG/M metagenome (GOLD analysis project Ga0180015, IMG submission 116508) | Groundwater microbial communities from the Olkiluoto Island deep subsurface site, Finland - KR13_S2_MetaG | ecosystem: Environmental > Aquatic > Deep subsurface > Groundwater | place...
AATATTTTTGCTTTATGGTTCAACCCTGACTCTTCCCGCAAACTGCGCCGCCGCTTCGCCGGATCCGTACATGTTCAAAGTATACATTTTACCCGCTCCCTGCCCCGACCTGAGATCGCAGGCGTCTTTTTTCAGACGGCTGAACTTTGCGCGCCACGCTTTTTTAAGAATTCTGATGTGTTCAACGTCGCCCGTGATCCGTGCGCTGTGAACCATGGCCTTGATGATCACGCCGATCTGTTTGATAATTTTTGAAGCGGGGCAGGATGTGTACCGCCAGTCGCTTTTTCGCTCGTCCCACGTGTCGTTGATGAGATGGTCAATGTATCGTTTCAGTGAACCCGGGATGCGTCTGTCTCCGGTCATCTGATAGTAGCGGCAGAGACCGTTCATGCGGACGCATCCGATAAAACCCGCCTCGCCGACGTGCTTCTTTGTCTTGCAGAAACAGTGCCCGTGAGGCAGATCGTAGAGCCACCCTCCGCAATTCGGGTCCTGTTCGGAGAGCGCATCGTCGGCCAGCGTCTTCATCGCTCGCAAACACGCTTTGGTGGGCGCTATTTCATTGGCCGGAGCCAATGCCAGCATTGTCCAACCGTTGACTCGTCCGCAATGGCTCCCGCCCCTGAATCCATTGAACTTGCGATCGAGCACAAGTTTGGCGAGGTTGTCGCCGACGGCAATGACCGTTTCCTTGAGCCACGGATCGCCGGTCAGCAGATACAGCTTGGCCATGCCCTGGGTGAACACATGGCCGAGATTGTATGGATCCAGGCACAGGTAAGGTCTCTTGACGCCGGCGCCAACATCAAACGAAACCAATAATTTTCTTACGCGCTCAACACTGTAAAACCCGCCCACGTGCCCTACGCAGTGTTCATGCATCATGCCGGCCCGGATCGGGTAGTCCGATTTGCCAAAATTGCTTTCAAAGTATTTTTTCAGGTCGTCGTTGACAAAGTGGATCGTGTCTACCTCGCTGGTGTGCCGACCGGCAACGTGGCCGGCGTAAAAATACTTCGGATCGCCGGTGCGGGCAAACTGGGTAAGAATGATGTTGCTGGTGTCATATTCATGGTTGCCCCAGTTGACGTGCCGTTCGCCGAACCAGTCGCCCCAGTTCATCGCGCCGTAATCCCGTTGCTTCTCGGCACAAGCCTGATAGCCATCAAACAGATTATCAGCCCATTGATCGTAATCCCGCATACCGGTGCTGCCGGCAGGCGCGACGTCTCCCCACAAACCCGTCGCCAAAGACCGGGCCGGATCGGCGGCGGGCACCAGTGGCGCGTTGATTGCTTTGGCCAACGCTTCCCCGTTGCCATCAAGGTCAATCCATATCTCCCATCGGCGGGTTTGGCCGGTTCGCAGGCGATAACAGCTTTTCTCAAAAAGATACTGGTGCTTGTACCATGGCACCATGTGTTTGAATTGTCCGGCTTTAAATCGCGGGAACATCCCAATTGTCACGCCCTGCTGATTGATTTCAACGTCTTTGGGCCACTGTTGCCAGAATTCCCGCATCGCCACCGCGATCACGCCGAATCCGTCGTCGAACTCCGCCCAGCCGGGCGCGCGTTTACCTTGGCCATTCGTGCCTTCAAAGCGGTAGCACCGGTCGTCAATTTGAAACAGGCGAACATTTGATGCGGCTGTGACCTTGCCCCGCCAGGCGGGTTTGCCGCCGATGGTTCCCGCAATGACGCTTCTGCGCGGACGGATGCTCATCTTTAGATCACGAATCCGCTGCATCATGCCGGTCTCGGCGTCAATCAGGATCATCGGCTCAATACGTATCTTGTTCAACCCGGCAAATAGCGTAACACGCATACGGAAACCGAAGACACGTTTGGTCCCGGAATAAAACGCCCCCGCCAACACCATCGTTGACCGCAACGGCCCGGCGACTTCGATTGTTTTGGATTCAACTACCGCCCGGCAGCGCCGACCGCGATGGCTGGTCAACAACAAGTCAACATCGAACCGCTCGGACAGGGACAACAGGGCGTGTGCGGCGGGTTCAGCGGTAACCGTACCCGTCCGCAACAATGGCGTCGTCCCCCGGCGGGCGACAACGGAAGTCTCCGGCTTGCCGGATTTGGCGTTTTTTGACCAGGAAAGCGCAAATGACTGCGACTTATTGGCCTGGAAATCAAGCAACACCCATTGGGCACTGTCGTCATCCCATCTCCTCATCACCAAACTCTGTAGCGGTACGGCCTTGCCTTTGCTGTCATAAAGGAGAAAAACCGAGCCGCGCGGGGCGGCGCCACGATTGATCGGTACTCCACCAGTCACGGGGCGAATCATGTTCAGTCCGGTTATGTCCTTGACGTTTAAATCCAAACGTTTCATGGTGTATCACCTCGTTTAAAGTATTATCGGCATTCAGATTTCAAAACTATCCTTCATCACGCTTGCCCCCATCAGGCCGAAGACAATGTCGTTGGCAATCGCTTCAAGCGAAATGGCGGTCAGTACTCCGCCGGGCGGAAGATTAAACGCCACCAAATGCGCTTCCGTGTCAACTTCCACCGGCTGGGTCATATCCATGGCCGCGCTCGACCCCGCGGGCCCGAACCTGCCGCCGATGTTTTCGAATCCGTTGGCGGCCGTGTCGTGGGCCCAGCCGAGCCAGGTGTCCCAGCAGTCGCCGATGTCAAACGGATTCACCAGCTCACGCGCGATCCTGGATCCGTCGGCAAAGTCGAGCTCGACGCGCAAGTTGACGACATGGCTCTGCGCAGGCCAGGTGGCGCCGCTCAGCATGAGGTAAAGCGTTCGGCCGCCGACATGGGGCACGGGGACGCGGATGCGCGCCGGGAATCCGCCCAGCAGCGTGACGGCGGCGATATTCGGCCCCTGCTTGGCGGTTAGGAAAGGGATGCCTTCGGCCGTCCAGGCAACGCCATCAGTCCCAACCTTTGCCCTCCAGGCCGCGTCGCTCATCTGGAAAATCCTTGGGCGCATACCTTGCGACAGCCGGGTACGGTAATGTTCAATCATGTAGCCAAAACCGACCTGGCTGGCGGGCAACGCGGACGGTTTGGCCTCGGCCACAAGGCGCGGTACAACTTCTGTTGTTTCGCTGTTGAACGAGCCGCCAAGGTCAATAAGCGTCCATTCGTCCATGTTTTTGCTCTTGAGCCCGGGCGATTTCCACACGCGCGGGCGGGGTTGCGCGGGGTCCTCCACCCTGACCGGCAACGGCAACAGCATGGGACATTTTTCCGTCCCGGCTTCCAGAAACATAATGCCAGGGCCATGCTGGGTGGTGGTCATGCCGCTCAGGATGCCGTTCTCGATTTTTGCATCGGCCAGCAAACCCTGGGGATCCTCAAAACCGGAGGCGCCGTACTGCGCGACATTAATGAAGGCCCGCTCTCCGGATCCGATCCTGATTTCACACGGCATGGAAACGGAAGCGGACCGATAGGAGATTTTCAGGCTGCCCGCCTTTGCCGGACCCGCGCTGAAGAGCACCCAAGTGAAACCAAATCCCGGCTGGACGCTGAACTCGACTTCCTTGCCAGCGACCAGCACGCTTTCGATACACACCGCCCTGACCGGCAGGCGAAAGTGCGCCGCGACAGGCTCGCGCGACTTCCAGGATATATACTCGACACCGACACCCCGTTGCCATTCGTAGCTGAAGAGACTGGTCTTGATCGCAGCGTGCGCCCAATCCCAGGGAAAGGCGGGTTGGATGGCGACCTGGCGGTCCTGCATTTTCGGCTTGATCCCGAAAACATCCTCGGCAATGGTCCGAATAAACATGCTGTTGGAATCGGCAAACTCGTCATTACCGCGCAGACGTCCGTCAACCGTATTCTGGCACCCAAGACCGCCCGGGGTTGGACCATTGAACCAGCCCGGGTAGGTGGCGCGGACGATCTCCATGGCCTCATCGCCCTTGCCGACAATGCAGTGGACGCCGGCCAGGTTCAGGTTCTCGGCATAGACGATGTCGTGCGTGCTATGAGTGTAGGAGCGGGTCTTGTTCGGGCACCAATTTGATGACCAGAACTGCCGGCCGCCGCCGGGCGTGCGGATGGATTCGAGGTGCGTGTCGGCCCAATGCAGCATCTGGTAGATTTGGAGCGGAGAGGCGGCCCCGAACTCGGCGGCGTGGTAGAGCGTTGCGAGTTCGGGATCGGGATGCAACTGCCGGTGGCCGAGCGTATCGCGCGCCTCGGCAAACACCCCTTCGCGCTTCAACCATAGCACGCGTGATATGTCTGCATGAATTCGCGTGGCTTCAGCGCGCCATGGGGACGCGTCTTCCCCGAGCCTTGCCGCGAGTTCGGCCATGAACTCATGGGCACGGAGCATGTAGGCCGAGGCCTGCGTGCACTGAGCACGGATGTACCAGTGGGAATCGCTGACCCAGGTGTTCAAGGCGCTTTCGTAAAGGGCTTCCGGCCCGGGCCTGAGCCGGCGATTTTCCCAGTCGATAATGCCCTTCAGCTCCCGAAAGATTTTGCGCATCAGGTCAAGATCGCCGGTGTAGTCGAAGTAATGGCGGACATGATCCAGAAAGACCTCGTTCATGTTATAGGATGCGCAGTTCGATTTATGCTCGATCGGCGTTGCGAGCGCGCCGCTATCGTCGCCTTCCTTGATAAGGCACAGCCTGAGGTGGTTCTCGATCGAGGTTTTGACGCGACCGGTCATTCCGCACACATTCGGGCCGTACCAGATCCGCCAACCGAGGTATGCCCAACGCCAGCTCCAGCCGCCGTGAACATAGGCCAGGTCGCCCCAGGTTCCCTCGTCGAGGAAAGCGGCCATGCAGGCGGCCGAATTCAAATAAGGGTCAGGACTGCATACTTCAAAACGTTTTTTTATCTTGGCACACCGTTTCAGGCCGGCCGCGAAGGCAGCGGCCGGATTGGCAACGGCCTTTTCCATGCCCCGCCCCATGCCCGCCACACAGAACCCCTCCGCATTGCCGGCGCCAATGGCCACCCGCATCACCGCGACGCTGTTGATTCTGGTTTTTGTTTCCGGGCCTTCGACCCATTCGGCGGCGGCAACGAGGTCCGCGGGGGATTTGGCCGCGAGGGCGGGATCGCCCATACCGTATCGGGCGCGGCCGCCGCAGGCGCCGTGAATTTCCGCAATCCAGCCTTCCGGCGGCGGCATGTATTCAGGAGTCTTAATCGTCGCCGCGCCGACCGGCTGATCGAAGGAGCGCCGTAGCGTGAAACCCGCGGCGGAACACGATATTTGATCATAAAGGCATTGTGCCGGAGAGAACGCGTCGAACGCGACATGGGTTTCATCAACGTGTGTGTCACTACAGCCCGAAGCTCCGCCGTAGCAGATGACGAGTGAAGCGTACCGGTCAAGCCCGCTGACGCGCCATTTCAAGGCGAGGCCAGCGGCGGACGCAAGCGACACGGCGGTAAGCTCCACGGTTGCACCGGCAAACATCGGCACGGCGAGACGATACTCCATTGTGCCCCACACATAGCTCACATCCACTTCGGCGCAATCGTACAGCCATGAGCCGGCGCCCTTGTCATCAACAAGACCGATCAGCAAGTGGCCGAGCAGACCTCCGGCCCTATGCATGTCCAAAACGAAGCGCGGGGCATTGAACGCAAGGATCATTGGACGGAGAGGAAGGCGCTCGACAGCCTCAGGCGGAAGGCGCTCCAGGAACAGGCGCCTGTCGGCAGGCGGATACAACGGGCGGCGGTGGCGGAGAGGATCGTCGGCGCTTTCGCCCAAGTCCGCCTTTGCCAGTCCCGGCTGATCCGGCCGGACGATCCGGATCCGCCATCCGCCGTCAATAGGAACGTAACAATTTGCACGGGCAAGGTTAGAACTCATTCGTATTCTCCCTTATCGGCTCGATGCATCTTACGCGGTTGTTCCGGTCGCATCTACTATAGTCTACCGGGAAAGACATGGGGGGGGGATTAGCATGTCGCAACTGCTCCGGTAGCCGGGATAAACCCGGCTCTACCTTAGAAATCAGGGCCGTTTAATCGGCCCGGTAGAACCGACTTACAGCCGGTATATCTCCCGAGCGGCGTTAATATTGCCTGCAGACTGATTATTGAGCGCTTCTTGAGCCTTGGGATAATAACACGGATCTTCCGGACGCTGGGTCTCCACACAGCGGCGGGCACTAACCGCAACGACCTCGGGACGAACTAACGTAAACATGTCGGAGAAAATGGCATTAGCCCGGTCGGCGATCCGCCGCACACGCCGCGCGTCTTCGGCAATATCATGGCCGCTGAATCCAAGGTAAGGCAACACAATCGGCCGCCCTCCCCGTTGGCGAAGAATAGCAAGGCTATTGAGCATCGCCTCTGCCTTTTCATCATCCATAGAAGGCTCGGTCCACGCCCAACTATACAGGAACGACTCAAAGAGCATGCTGTCGGCGATTTTCTGAACCACCTCATGATGAGAACCATTCGTCTGGATCCAGAAGCGCTCGCGGCTTGCCTTATCTCCGGTCTCTCTTATTTTTTGAATAAGTTCATAGAAGGCCAGCTCATGCGCTTTCATCTCCGCCGGTTGCCGACGTCCTGCGCGCTGGACTGTTGAAGGCAGAGTGGTGGGATGCACATTATCCAGGAAGATCCCATTGAAACGCCCATCGTGAACCAGGGCCTCGATGCCACGGCAAACCGCTCTGCCGTAGCCCTCTGCCAGGGCCGTAGTTTGATACCAGCCGGACATATAGAGCGGCGCTTCAAAAGGACGGCGCGGCTGACCCTGTCCGTCGCGCAAAATCCATTCCGGGTGATCTGTCAGATCCACTTCTTTCCAATAAGGATTGCTTTCCAATGAGGAACGAAAAGGACTGCCGCCTTCCCATTTCCGTTTATCGTCAGGCACCTCGGCGATCACGGGCGCCTTGTATATGGAGACATAGACCAGCACCAATCCGCCGGCCCGCTTGAATCCTTCCACCAGTTTCGGACAACTCTCCGGGCAGGTCACGACCAGCATCTGATCCTCGCGGATCACCGACAACAGCTCGTTATCCGGTTCACACCCATGATACCAGAAATAACACGTTTGAATGTCATTGATCTGACTCGGCACATGTCCATTTTCCATAATGTCATATTCCTTTCCTCATAAGCTGTGGCCCATAGTCTTTTTCAAGAAATCAACGATGATTTCCGCGGGATGGAGGGCGTGTCGGGTCCGGCACAGTTGCAGTCCTTTTGGAACCGGCTTGCCGAACAAACGGCCGGCATCGGCTTCAGACACCGGTGTGCGGAACGCGTTCGCCGGATCAATCAGGAGCACCGGCAACGGCGCGAGCGTTCGCAACACGTCCGGACAGTCCGCGCCCGGCAGCAATCCGCGGGCAATAATATTCGGATGCCATGTAGCGCGCGGCTCCTCCACGAGCAGCCGGTAACTCGCGAGCGGCGCATGCAGAATCAGCGCGGTTAAACGCGTTGCGGTCAAGACGGCGGCATAAAGACACCACAACGCACCCACCCCGGTTCCAGCCAGGACCAGGGACCGGCCTGCGGTCTCCGGCATCGAGCCGATTGCCTCAAGCACGCGTAGCGTATCGAAGACGCGTTGTCCCAACAAGGGCCGGCCGAGCATCTGGGCGGTCATGGCATGCTCAAACTCCGTGCAGTAGGGGCCTTCATAGGCCGGATCGTTATAGCCCAGCATGTTGTATGGCATCGCTCCCGAGTCGCGCAGGGCCTCCAGGTGCGGACGGGTGCTGGTCGCCCACCAGCCAAAGGAGTCGCCACGCGTCAGACCCACTCCGCGCGGATCGAAGGCCAACACCCGATGCCCGGCCAAAACAAGTTTCGCGACGATGCCGCCGGGCCCCGCTTGACCCTCGAAACCGTCCTCATGGCTGTAGAGCACGAGCGCGCCGGGACCAGCAATCTTAGGCTCGAATAACGCGCAGGGCACGGTAATGCCGGACTCGGAACACAGTCGGATGCACGTAATATTTTCATGTTCCGATGCGACGATCCCGCCTTTCTCAATCAACGCAGGCTCTTGAATTTTAGTTTCCGGCAGGCCCAGGACCTGCCGCAACTTTTGTTGATTTAACCTGATCCGGCGCCCGCGGCGCCCAATGGTTTCAACGGCGGCCGCAAAACAACTCCTTGTCGATCCGTCCATTGCCAACTGGCCGGAACGCGTCACCCAAAGCTGTTGATCCGGTTCCGGCTCCGCCGGCCGATCCGTTGCGGGAATAGGAAGGCCGAACCACCGGCAAAACCAATCGCAGGCCGCGCGGCGAATTTCACTGCCGAGACCATGCCCGCCCGGCGCCTCGAAAATTTGGGCTTTCTCCTCATCGCCGGTCAGCGACCAAATACGCCGCAACAAGGCCACGGTATCGCGGGCGCCCTTGATGGGAAAAAAATCCTCTTTCGCCGCGCACACCAGCAACGGCTTGGGGGCAAGCATGGACAGAAAGTCGGCGTACTCAAGACCGTTCTTCAGCATATCCATTGGATTCTGCTCGGCATCCGCGGGCTCGCGGGAAAGCAATCGTTCGCGAACACTGGTCACGAAACACATGGGCGCGGCCGCCGCGATCCGCTCGTCCACCGAGACCGTCCAGGTGGTCTGCGTGCCACCCCCCGAATTGCCGGTCATGCCGATATGCGCCGGGTCCACTTCATCGCGCGCGAGCAGGTAATCGACGGAGCGCATCGCATCCCAGACAAACTGGCCCGCAACACTCCCACCCGTCAGCACCGCCGGGCGATCCAGCACGTTATGCTCAAAGGGGGCCAGCATTCTCTGGCGCACATGGTCCCAGAGCTGGTAGCGTTCGCCCTGGCTGACGGGGTCAAAACAAAGCACGACCATACCGCGGCGGACCAGATCAATGGCCATAAGCTGATAGCTGGCATACGCCTTGCCATTCCCGGAGTGCCCGCAGGCGAGCAATATGCCGGGGACTTTGCGCGCGCGGTTGTCGGGCAAATACAGATTGGCCGTGACCGGTATTCCGGGAAGACTTTGATACATCACGTTTTCAACGCGGTAGCCGTCTCGCTGGAAGGAACTGGTTACACACGGGTCCAGATCGCATCTTTTCGGAAACGGTCCGAACATGTCCTGAAAGACCCCCCGCAACCGAAGGTGTTCAGCCTGCCAGCGTTCCACCGTCAGATTGTTCCAGAAGGAATCCCGGCCGCTCCTGGCCCGGTCATAAAGCGCCAGGTGGAAGTTAAAGAGCATCTCGCGCTCGACGCCCTCAATCAGAAACGGAAACCGGGTTTTGCCTGTCATTTTTTCCGCATTCATGGACCTCTCCTCTCAACCCGGCAACTGGGATATATTGTTACCTTGCAACCACTCTTACAAGGGCTCAGGGTTCGGGGTTCAGGGAAGCTATCTCGGCATTCTCCCACAGGGGTGTTGATAGGCTTGCTTAAAAAATAGCACCTTCCTCCTCCGCAAGACCAGAAAAATATTTTTCCCGGACTCGAACTGCGCGCTTTTCATGGCTGGTTTTGCGCTTTGCGAAACTCCTCGGCCAGCCAGGGGATATTGTCGGCAAAGGACGGATCCTCCAGGAGCGCCCGGTGAAAGAAGGGGCGCTGGAAATACCGGCTCACCTGCAAGCGCAGAGGATCACTCTCCCGACACCCGGCCACCCTCCCCGTGACATCCTCGATCCGGGCCAGCAGTCGGAGGTAGGCGTATCGCACCCGGGCCTGCTGTTCCGGCGTCCGCACTCCCCCCAGCGCCATGTCCCGCGGCTTCAACAGGATCGATCCCTGGACCACCATCTGGTCATGAATGGCTATCCACACCGAATCCCGGATGGCATCACTCAGCGGACCCTCGCAACGCAACGCCTTCTTCCAGCAATCAGCCACCGCGGCCAGAAATACCCGCGAGTGTTCCTCGGCATCAAGCAAAACCAGGGTATTGAATCCCTGCCGGACCCGCGCGGCGGCGGCCGCCGTCTCCACCACCCGCTCCGGTTCCACGGGTAAATCAGCCAGCACCTCGCGATCCACCGTGTTCGATCCCATCTCGATCCATTTCAGAACCGTTCGTTGTTTCCGGGTCATACGATCCCAGTTCGCCCGGGCGGCATCGACGGCTTTCAGGGCATCCTGGTAATCCTGCTTCACCAGCGCCACCGCCGCCGGCAAGTTATCCGGAAGTGATGCCAGCGCCATGTGCCAGGACTCGCCATTCTGCCCTTTTTGATACCGGGCTACGGCCTCATTTCGCCATGCGGCCAAGCCGGCTTTCATCCTGGCCGTCAATGCAGCGCGAAGCGAAGCGATTTTCGCTTGCTTCTCGGCCACCGGGACGCCCGGCCAGATCCGGCCTTCCATCATCTCAAGGGTTTCCGCCGCCTGCTCCGCCTGTTCCAGATCCTGATCCCCCGTGAATTGAGACGGGATGAGACGGGCAATCTCCGCCGCCGTCGCATCCAGTTGATAGCGCCCCAAGGTCTTTTCCATGGCAGCTTCTTGCGCGCCCGCCTGCTCGGATGTCAATCCCATCAGCAACGCGTGACGACGGGAGGTCCGCCACGCCGCCAGCAGTTCATTTGCCTTCCATGAGTCCTTCTGCGCCAGCGCCATGTCCAGACCGGATTGGAACAGGGCTGGCAGATCTCGTCCATGCTGTTCCAGTTCCTGGACTTTCCAGCCCGCCTCGCCGGATAGTTCGGGATATGACTCACCCCAACGGCGGACACGCATCAGCGCGGAAGCCAGGTTCTCGATGTAGGCCGTATCGGCTACCGGAATGCGCACGGAGCGGGCGACCTGGTCCATTTCCTTGCTTGCCGCACGGACCACGTCCGATTCATCCGGCGCGACAGCCAACGGTGATGACGACGCCGGGACCGGCGCGGGAACCTGCCCGGGATGCATTCTGTCCCCCCCCTGGAACCACCACAGCGTCACGGCAACACTTCCCGCAACCAGGATGAGAATTACCCCCAGCGCCCGGATGCGCCATTTCGAACGGCGTGCCATGACCACATCCGCATCCCCCGTTATATCCATATCCGGCATCTCGGGCAACACCGACTCCGTGCTTTCCTCTCCAGCCGACTGCCGGGCACCCAGGACGGATGTTTTTCCGGGCATGGGGAGCACCGGAACAGCATTGTCGGGCTCCACCGGAGTGCCGGCCGCCACGGTCATCGGCTCTTCCATCGGCGGCACATCTTCGGGCTGATCCAGCCGGAACAGAACTTTTTCCAAGTCCTGCCGCATAGCCGCCGCGCTCGGGTAACGGTCGCCCGGCCTGGAAGCGATGGCTTGTTGCACAACGGCCTTTAGATCGGGATACAGACGGAACACCCTGGCCTGATAATCCACTTCCGGCACGTTCTGCGTGCGCGACTGAAACACCACCCAGGCGCTGTTAATGTCCGCCGGCAAGCAGGCAAAGGCGGTTTGACCCGCCAAGGCTTCATAGAGACACAGGCCTAGGGAATAGAGATCAGACTGCGGCGTTCCACGGTCGGCACCGGAACGGGAAAATTCCGGAGCCATGTAATCCAGCGTTCCGGGAATACCGCCGCTGGTGACGGTCCCGGACACGTCGCGCGCCACGCCCAGATCAAAAACCTTGGCGTTTTCCGGGTGACCCGCCGGCGCGTAGAGATTCATCGGTTTAATATCCCGGTGAATAAGCGGATGGGAATGGCCATGCAGAAAACTTAAGGCTTCCAGATAATTCATGAAAAGCGGAATGGCTTCCGCAGGTTCGAATTTTCCCTCCCGCCTGATTCGGTGGCGCAAACAGGCATCCGGCATACCCGCCAGCAATTCCAAAATGAGAAAATACTGGTTTTCCCGCGCGGCCCCCTGTACCTCGATGAAATCAATATATTTCACCAGGAAGGGGTGGGCATAGCGCTGGAGCATCTTGGCTTCCTTGATAAAGCGCGACGATTGCCGTTCCGCGAACAGGTGTTTGATCGCCACCGGCTGACCGTCGCTCTGCCGAACAGCCATGAATACTTCCCCAAACCCGCCGCGGCCCAGCAGTTCGCGCAATTCGTAGGTTTCCTTGCCCGTGTGTTGAACAAGGCGGTAATTAATTTTCCGGAAGTCCGCCAGCATCTCGGCAAATGACGGGTAGCGCTGGGAACGTTGAGGACTCAGACTGCGGCTGAAAAAAGTCCTGGCATTTGCCAGAACGCGAAAAGCGCCGGCATTGAAGGAAAGCGCCGGCGGCCTGTCCGCGTTGCGCCACCGGTTCAGATAACCGATATGGGCGTTTTCGCCGAGCGGCTCAAACGGGAGCTTGCCCGTCAAGGCCTGGCAGATACAGGTGCCCAGGCTGAAAACATCGGAGACTTCATCGCCGTGAAAATCGGGCTCGGTGATAAAATCCCGCGCCATGTAATCGAAACTGCCCTTCCAGCCCACCGTGCTCCGCTGGCTGTCGCCTTCGACCCGGGCAATATCGAAATCAAAAATCCGCATCGTGCCGTCCTTGGCCAGGAAGATATTAGACGGCTTTAAATCGCGGTGAATGATCCCCTCGCGGCCGGCATGGATCAGGCCGGAAAAGCACTGTTCAAAAATGGCTTTCACTTCAGGCCAGGGCAGACCCCGCCGCAGAGTGTTCAGCCGGCTCGCGAGCGTTTCGCCCTCCAGGTATTCCATGACCAGGCACTGGGCTTCATCCCACTCGCCGGGATGCCAGGTGAAAAAATCCCGATAGCGGATGATATGGGGATGCTCGAACCGCTTGAGGATACGCGCCTGGGTTTCAAAACGCTGATGGGCCCGCTCATCATCGGGCGGCACCCGCAATACCTTGATGGCAACCACCTCGTCCCGCGCGACCGGCCCCGGGACGTCGGCAACATAGCGGGCCTTGAAGACCTTGCCCTGGGCGCCATCCCCGATAAGCTCGATCAACTCGTAATTACCGATCTGATCTTTGACCGTATCGTTCATGACACCAGGTCAACCCGCGGAAAACGATGAGATGAAACTGCATTCATTTTGGCTATTCCCTTTCACGTGTCAACACCTGCTTTCTCCGGATTCAATTGGCTTGAGATAAAGGTCGGGGGAATTCGGGTCACGTCGCAATTACTGTTGACAAAATCATTATCAACGGCGGATTGCCAAAATCGCCGGGCAACCGGCCCTGGAGATTCAGGGGGTGGCATTGACCTGCGGCGCGATGTGTATGGCGGCTTCCACGGAGAAGTAGTCTTCCGGCTGGAACCCGAACATCCCGGCCACGAGCAGGCTGGGGAAGGTTTCACATTTGATCCGATAGTCGCGAACATTGCCGTTGAAGAACCGCCGCGCGGCCTGGATCCGGTCCTCGGTGTTGACGAGCTCGTTCTGAAGCTTCAGAAACTGTTCATCCGCCTTCAGGGCCGGATATTTCTCCACCACAACCAGCATCTGCCTGAGCGCGTCCACAAACTGCACCTCGTCCACCGCCTGCTCAGCGGGCTTGCCGTTGTTGGCCACACAACGTGTGCGAAGCTCGGTGACGCGCTCCAGCACCGTGCGCTCGTGCGCAGCGTAGCCCTTGACCGTCGCCACCAGGTTTGGGATCAGGTCGTAGCGCCGCTTCAACTCGGTATCCACGTCGCTCCACGCGTCGCGGATGTGATTCCGCAGGGCCACCAGCGTGTTGCGGGTGACAATAATATAGACCAGCGGGAGGCCGAGGATCAGCAACGGTATGATCAGGGTTTCCATATTAGGTGTCGAAGAGATACTTGGGCATGTGCAAACGCACCTGGATCAGGCGGTTAAGGTCGCGTTCGAGGTTCTGAACCGAAAGCCGGGAATCCTGGATGAACGCCAGCGCGCGCTGGTCCACCTCCAGGGTCAGGTCCGGGTTGGCCAGCAGGTACTCCATCATCGGGGCATTACAGAAGTCGTAGGCAAACTTTTTATCCGGCGAACGCACGCAGAACTGACGCGAGAACTCGTGCGACTCGAAGTCAATATCGTCGTAACCGAACGCCTGCGCGATCCTGGACAAGACCCCCTCGGATCCGATCAGCAGCTCTGGGAATGAGCGTGGCAGGGAAATGGCGATAACGGCCAGGTGGTGATGATGGGTGGTCCGCCGGCCTTTGGAGTTCGTATGATGCGTCTCGAAGTGATAACTGAAACAGCACACCGGCTGCTGCTGGTAAGTGCCGGTTATCACATCGTAAGCATAGCGGTTGTCACCCTGTCGTAATTTGTTAAGGAAATCGTAGGTGACCGCCAGCTCAGGGTTCCGGTCCGGATTGTAGGTTAGGCTCAGTCGACCGGCCAGGGCCAGCAGCTCCGCGCGGCGCTCCCGCTCAAAGTAGACTCCGGCCCACCAGATCGCGACAATCGCGACGATGACACCCAGGATGATAAGAACAGACATGCCGAAATCATAATCCAAGCCCGGCCATTGTGCAACCGGAAATGAGGAGAGGTGGAGATCATTCTGGAGCAGGCCCGTGAACAGCAAGCGAAAAACCGTCAGGCAACGCGTAAAGACAAGAGCACAAAAGGAGGTGGATATCCAAGGAACTATCTCTTATTTTAACCGGAAACCTGTCCAATGGATGGAAGCTCACTGTCCTGACAACGCTGGTTTCTTTGGCGCTAAGTACTCGCGGCCATACGTTAGCGGATTTGCGCCCGCGAGTGCTAAGCCACAGATTCGAGTTTCAGGCGGATGCGTTCTCCGTCGCGCAGCAACCGGGCGAAGTTTTTCATCTGGTTGAAGCGTTGAAGAAAATCCACGCGCGTAATCTGGTCGGCGCAAGTAATCGTTGGCACTCTTACCCCTGAGGCTACACTGGGTCGATGAGATCGAGAACGCCGGGTTCGGGCTTATCGTTCACCGCGGGCACCGGGGCGGGAGCATTATCATTGGCCGGCGGGCGGCGGGCCGCCTCCGGCTGACGCTCGGATTCGGGACGTCGTTCAGGCTCCGGCTGACGCTCCTGGCGCGAAAATTCCTGACGCCGTTCCATGGGCGGCCGGGAGCGGCCGTATCGCGGCGGCCGGTCGTTATCCCGCTCGCCGCGATCATCGCGATCATCCATGGCTTTTCTCAGGGTAGATGGACGCATACAAGCCGCGTTCAGCACCATGGCCTCGCGTTCCAGTTCGGCATCACCGGTGATCAGAACCACATCTCTCGACCGAATATGTCCCCGGACCAGTTGCAGCAGCTTGGCGGACTGGGCATCCGCATGTTCGGCATAATGGACCGTGACCCCTTTATATTGCCCCCCCTCGCCCGCTTCCCGAAGAGGACGCCCAATAAAAACAGCCGTCAGGCTGATGCGCTCCCGCCCGGCAAACTGCGCCAGATTTTTGAGGACAAAAAAATGATCCCGCGGGCTCGCTTGTCCGTTGCCGTTCCGCATACGATTCTCCAACAGCCCGGTGGCATCCACAATATACATCCTCTGCGCGGGCGGACGGCTTAAGGGCAACTGGGCACGCCGACCCAGACCCAGAAAACTGAAGAAACTCATAATGGTATCCTTTAATCAGATTATTTCCAACAGGGACGAATCCTATACGATCCCGGGCAGGATATCAAGCTTTCTCCCTGTAACTATTCAGCGAATCCGCCCGCCAACGGCCGGCGGATTCGCTGAATAGTTATAATGGAATTACTTATACCAATAGGACGGCAGGCCGTCACGTTCGGCATCGAGCAGGTCTCGGATGCAAGCATCGGCATCGCCGACGTTATTGCAGAGGGGATCGGCCAGCATGGCGCGCCGCAGCAAGGCGCGGTCGCCGGTGACCGCCGCCTGGGCCGTGAGTTCATGCGTATCCAGGACCTGGTGCTGAAGTCCAAGCACGCCGCGCGGCATGGCACCCGCCGGCAGGGGCCGGGGCCCGCGCATATCGAGGTCACAGCGCAGTTCCAGGAAAGCATCGGCCGGCATATTGGCGACCGCTCCGCCGTTGAAGGTGTTGATGTAAAACGGCTTTCTCAAATTGCCCCACATGGACTCCATGATATCCGAGGCGTGATCACTGCCGAATTTTTTCAGGAATTCGCTCTCCCTAAGCTTTCCGGCCGCATACTGTTCCGTCACCTCCCAGGCCTTGATCATTTCCCGGACCCGTTGGTCGGCGTCAAAGAGCCGGATCGGCTCCGGCTTGACGGGCATCCGGCCATAACCTTGATAATACGGCACATATTCCTTGGTATGGCTGATGGTATCCGGAATGACACCGAAGATATCGAACAGTTCGAGCTGGTAGGCAACATTGAAACTGGCCTTGGAATGAGTGTCAGCGGTTGTCTTATCCCTGGCGGCGTCCTTAACCATCCGGCGCCGCAGAACGGGGAACATGTCCTTGCCATCATATCGGAAGCGGAGAACCCAGGTAAAATGATTGACCCCGGCAATGGCCAGATCCAGTTTCCGCAGAACATCCGACGGAACGCTGGTGGCATCCGCCGGCAACACACCGGCCATTTTGCACCAGTTCAGAGTATTGTACGGCTCGTGATGGCCGTCACAAATGGCAAAGCTGGCCAGTTCAGTCGCATAGCGCCGCAAGGCAATGCCCAGGACAGCGGTCGGGTTCACAAAGTTAATGATCCAGCTGTGGGGCGCGAGCTGGCGGGCGTCGCGGGCCATGGCCAGGACATGCGGAATTTCACGCAAAGCCCGAAATATACCGCCGGGTCCGATCGTATCGGAACTGCACATACGGATGCCATGCCGGGCGGCAATTTCCGTGTCGAGTTTGCGGAAATGAGTATTGCGGTCGGAAAAGGTCAACACCATGAAATCGGAGTCCTTCATGACCTCGCGGCGGCGGGTGGCGCCAAGGAGTTTAACCCCGCAACGGGTCCTGGCAAACACACGGCGGGCCAATTTCATCATGACGGCAAGTTTGTGCGGATCGGTATCCACCATGGCCAGCGTGCCGCCGGCCATGATCTCGCTCGTGGCCATTTTGTGGATGATCTGCTTGCCGAAAAAATAACTGGCGGCACCGATAATGGTGATTTTGGGTCCCTTTGACATGAATCTCCTCCTTCTATTGTGGTTGCATTGCCCCGATGCGTGCGCGATCGGGGTAAACTGAATAAATTCGCTTGTTATGACAAGCCTACCTCCTATAATTACTGAATGATACAAGACTGATGTGATTTTGTCTGGATATTTGTGACTGCCATCCTCACATCCTTTCGGCGCGCCTTGTTTCGCCCCTCGTCGGCGCCCTCGATCCCGATGGCGCTGGGAGCGCGCAGTGTGGGCCATTACCGGATAACACCGGGGTATCACGAGGCCGCGGCAGTCAAGTTTTTCGTGCAGATTTTCTGGGGCGTTCGCGGAATGGGGAACCTGGCGATCAGCGGCCGTGAACACGTATTGAAGCCGAACCAGGTGGCACTCTATTTTCCCGGCCACAAGCACCAGGTATCCGCCAAAGACGGAAACTGGGAGTATCGCTGGTGGACCATGGACGGGCCTCTGGCGGAATCCATCGTGTCCGAATTCGGACTGGTGCCGGGGGTGTTTGATTCCACACCGCCGCCAGTGGATTTATTTCGCCGACTGGAAAAGGCCATCCTGGATCCGACGCCCGGCGGCGAGCGCACGGCCGGCATCCTGGCCTATCAGCTTCTTGTCTGCGCGGCGGCCGGCGCGCGCCCGGCCATCTCCGGCACCCACGTCGCGCAGACCGTGGCGGCAGCCCACCGCCAGTGGAACAATCCGCACTTTTCCATCAAGGCGCTGGCCAACGAACTCGGACTGCATCGCTCGCAGTTGTCACGCGAATTCCGGCGGGTAATGGGAATGCCGCTCATGGACTATATCATGCGCCTGAGGCTTCAGGAAGCGCTCTCCCTGCTCAAGGCCACCGATGATCCGATCTGCGAGATCGCCCCTCGCTGTGGCTTCCTGGATCCCGACTATTTTGCGCGCCTGATCCGCCGCAAGTTTCACGCCTCCCCCAGCCAGATCCGGCGGGGAGGATAGCCGCTCGTTTGCGCTTGCCACAGAGAAGGGACAAAGATGATGAACCCGGAAACAAACGTTGAACTGCCAGATCCGTTTCGATTTGAGAATGGCAAGCAGGTGCACACGATCGCGGAATGGCAACACCGCAGGAGGGAGTTGCGCGATTTGATCGTTGAGATCGAATACGGCGGACTCCCGCCGGCGCCGTCAGCAACGCGATGCGAGGTGTTGCACACCACGACGGTGAAGAATCTCAACGAAGCGCGCTTCGTCTCCTGCCGGGTGGTTACAGGTCCGGATCGGCCGTTCTCTTTCCTTCTGCATCTACTGGTACCGCCCGGAAGCGGACCGTTTCCGGTCGTGCTTAACGGAGACGCGTGCTGGCGATATGTAACCGATGAGGTGGCCGCGGAGGTACTTCGCCGCGGCATCATTCTCGCCCAGTTCAACCGAGTCGAGATCGTCCCCGATGTATATCGTTCCGATC
>Ga0180015_1000195_pt1 | contig 18261 bp, 15 predicted proteins | sample KR13_S2_MetaG_FD_116508 | JGI IMG/M metagenome (GOLD analysis project Ga0180015, IMG submission 116508) | Groundwater microbial communities from the Olkiluoto Island deep subsurface site, Finland - KR13_S2_MetaG | ecosystem: Environmental > Aquatic > Deep subsurface > Groundwater | place...
AAACGCCTCTTTTGTTACCATGCTCTTAAAAAAAATATTCAAAATTCGCACTGTCGCTTCCACCTACGCAATCTATAACTTCCAAAAGTCCTCATTATTCTCAAAAATAACTTCTTTTACTCTGTCTTCTTTTGACAAAATTTTGGCCCTAGCCCAACCCTCAACCAAAGAACTGATTAAAATTGGAATCGACAACAACAAGATCTCTACTTACTACCTTTGGGTTGATGACACAAAATTCAAAGCTCATCCAAAGTCCAAAGCCCGTCAAATACTAAACCTTCCCAACAAATTCACCGCCATTTTTGTCGGCCGTCTTATCCCAATTAAAGGAATCAAAATAATTATCAAACTAATTTCTATCTTTCCCAACATCCACTTTATTGTTATCGGCGACCACGGACCATTAAAAGAAAAATTAGAAAAAAAAGCAATTAAGTTTCCCAACATTACTTTTTACGCCGGAAAAATCAATCCCAAAAAACTCAGCCTTTACTACTCATCGGCCGATCTTCTCCTTTTTCCTTCCCTTTATAACGAAGCTTTTGGTAAAGTGGCGATAGAATCTTTGTTCTGCGGTACTCCGGTCCTGGCTTCAAACAAAGGGGCCATCCCTGATGTAATTAATAATAAAGTCGGCAAAATTATTCCACCTACATTAAAAAATTTCAAACAAGAATTAAGTTTCTTTTATAAAAATCCAAACCAACTAAAAAAACTAACCAAAAACTGCCTTAAATACGCCAAAAATAATTTTAGTATAAAAAATGCCCAAACCATCGAAAACACCTATTATTAACCTTTACAATCGCCCATCCGCCGTCATCCTGAGTGCAACGAAGGATCCCCTCGGAACCAAATTCCCCTTGGGATTCTTCTCCGCCAACTGGCGGATCAGAATGACGCACTTCATCTCACATCATGAAAAAAACTAAAAAAGTCATTCTTTATTTCCCCAACCCACTTCCATACAACCGCTCATGGAAAGGCATCCCCCTGTCCCTACTGGCCATTTCCAGAGTATTAGACAAAAAAGGTTATCAAGTCAAAATCTTTTCAAGATTTTTACAAAATAACCTAGAAAAAGAAATAATCAAACACGGCCAAAACAGCATTTGTCTGGGTATTTCTGCTATGACCGGCTTTCAAATATACGATGGTCTAAAAATAGCCAAACTTTTTAAAAAACATTTTCCCAAAACCCCAATAGTCTGGGGCGGCTGGCATGTTTCCATTCTACCGATAGAAAGCATAAAAAATAAATTCGTTGACATGATTATAAGAGGTCCCGCCGACGAGGTTTTCCCAAAACTTGTCTTTGCTCTGGAAAATAAAAAAAGTTTGACAACCATCTCCGGTCTTACCTATAAAAAGGCCAATATCATTCATACCAATCCCGATCAACCCATGCCAAATTTAAACAAACTTCCGCCACTGCCTTACCACTTGGTAGACATAGAAAAATGTCTTATTAACACTGAATACGGCAAAAGAACACTTAGCTACATCTCAAGTTACGGCTGTCCTCATCGCTGTAGTTTTTGCGTAGAACAAGTAGTCAACAAAAGACGCTGGTCAGCCCTAAACGCTACAAAAGTGGTTAAAGAATGGCAATATCTTTACAAAAGATACCAGATTGACTCCATTGCCGTTTATGACAGCAACTTTTTTGTCGATCAAAACCGAGTTTACAAAATCTGCCAAGGCTTATTGACAAATAAAATCTCCATAAAATGGGGAAATGCCAACGGCAGGATCAGACAACTCAGTCAATATAAAGAAAAAGTCTGGAAACTAATGAAAAAAACCGGCTGTGTCATGATTTTAACCGGAGCCGAATCCGGCTCTCAAAAAGCCCTTGATTTTATAAAAAAAGACATGGATGTAAAAGAAATAATAAAATTTACTCGTCTTTGCAAAAAATACAAAATCAAAATTCTTTATTCATTTTTAGTTGGCCTGCCATGGTCAAAAAAGGCGATAGAAAATAAAAAATTTGTAAAACAAGAATACGCCACCACACTTTCTTTAATAGATAAATTATTAAAAATTTGTGACAGAAACCGCTACACTTACTATGTTTTCTTACCCTACCCCGGAGCTCCACTTTTCAAAAGAGCAGTTAAACTAGGCCTAAAATATCCAAAAAATCTCAAAAGCTGGAGTACTTATCTTATGTCTCCCGAAGATGCCTTTAAAATAACTAATAAGCAAAAATGGATTACGCATAAACAAAGCAGGTTAACAGCTATGTTGACCCAATATATTTTTGGCCTCATGGACAAAGATACTTACGATCTCCTGCAAAAAAGAATTCCATCAAAATTCTACCAACTCCTTTTCAAAATCACTTACAAACTGGCCCTAATCCCGGTAAAACTCCGCTGGAAATTCAAATTTTTTGATTTCCCCCTGGACTACTATCTCTTCACTCTCGTCTACAAACACGCCGGACTTATGTAGTCTAGTCTTAAATCTAAAATAATATCGCCAATAAATCCTGCGTCCAAACTCAATAATCGGCCCAACTAAAAAATCCAAAAAAATCCTTTCAAAATGAAATTGCTTGATATGACACAAAAAAAGCCGTAAACAGGCAACTAGATAATACTTTCTAAAAATATATATTGGTTTAAATCTTGTTTGATGCCAACGCGTTTGATATTTAACCATCTCATCAAGACTAATTTTCAACTTCAACTTGGTTTTTCCAATCTGCCCTCTGGTAAAATCTCCCCACTTTTTTGTAATAATTAGGCCTTTTTTTCTGGCATCTTCCTCTAAATATGTTCCGGGCAAAGGCGAAGTTACAGAAGCCCAAACAATATCCGGTTTAGTTATTTTTAATAAAGCATCAGTCATCTTAACCTCCTTTAAAGTCTCAGTCGGTGAACCTATCATTACATTGGCATTCACCAAAATTCCATGTTTACGACAAAGACTCACAGCTTTAATATTTTGCTTCACAGTCGTACCTTTTCTCATCACTTCATTTAATATCCGTTGACACCCGGACTCAACACCAAAACATATCATTTTACACCCGGACCTTTTCATTATCTCCAAAATATCGTCATTTATATTGTTAACTCTGGAATAACACCACCAATCTATATTGATTTTTTTTCTAATAAGTAAATTACTAAACTTTTCAAGCCACTTTACATTAGCAGTCAGAGTATCGTCCCAAAAGATAATACTTTTAATCTTGTATTTTTCAATCAACTCTCTGATTTCACCAACAACATTCTCAGGACTTCTAAATCTGGCCGGTCTACCAAAAATTAAATCCAAAGTTGGCTGACACATAGTACACCTCCCCGGACAGCCACGACTCACAATAACATTTGCAAATGGATATCTCATAGGAAAAAACAAACCATAAGCCTTGGAATACCAACCTTCTGATCCGATAATGTTTCGATCAACAAAAGGCAATTTATCAAGATTCCTGATATATTGACGTGCTTTAGTAAAAACTATTTTATCCTTTAACTTAAAAACAATCCCATTAACAAAGTTTAGTTTTCCATTCTTCTCAAAACATCTCAACAAATCCAAAAATGTAACTTCGCCCTCTCCAATTACTCCGACATCAACACCTGACATGCTAACTGTTTCTTTTGGTAAAACCGTAACATGAGGCCCACCAACTATAATTCTAGCTTTCGGCCTTATTTTTTTAATAAAATTTATCACTCCGGCAGTATTGCCCATTTCACTTGTCATCAACGACAAACCAACAACATCTGGAGATATGGCCAGTACTTTTTCTCCAAACTCTTTCCAACCCGAAAGCAACTTCATGTCAATTAAATAACAATCCATTCCATTGGCCTTTAAATAAGCACTGATTGAAGAAATACCCAAAGGAGATATATAATGCTTAAACTTCTCATATCTATGAGAATAAAAACTACCAACACATACAAGTAAAGTTTTCATATCTTTTCCACTTCAAAATACATACTCAGTTCCTTATGTATTTTTAAATCCAACTTATCAATATCGGCCATTTTCCCTTTTCTAAAACTACATTTTTTTATTTTTCTAAAACCCGCCTTTTTTAACAAAAACACCATATCCTTTTCATCGTACATCCACCTGTGTTCCCGAATAAAAAATTTTTGCAATTTGCTCAAAAACCCATCATTAAATTTACTCCTATCAACCCCAAAAACATTCATATTAAACTCTTTTTGCCGCAGGCACTCCGCTGTCCGATTCATCGGACCATCGGAGAAATATTTTTTAACAATCAACCCCATATCCGGTAACACTATTCTCAAAACACCATTTCTTTTCAAAACTCTCCTACACTCCTTTAAAATATTTTTACTTTGCCAATACTCCACATGCTCCAATACATGCGAACAATAAATAAAATCCACACTATTATTTTTTAACGGTAACCTCCATCTTATATCCCAAAGCCTTAATTTTGGCCAACCAATATCATAATCCCTCGGAAGTAATCCTAAACCCACTAGCCATTTTCTAAAACCTGTAAATTTGGATAACAACGGTAAAATCCCCCAATCATAATTCAACCACCCCTCTATTCCACTAGGCCCACAACCAAGATTAACTTTAACCATTTATAATATCTTAATACAAATTATTCTTTATCTAGTTATCCAGTAATCTAGTAATCCAGTTATCTAATTGTCCAGTAACCATGAATCTATTAATCATAGCCAACAACAACCTCGGCAACGGTCTTAGCGGCGGCGATACTATACTTATCAACTTCATCAAACACTGGCAAAAAAAACTAAAAATTACTGTTCTGGCCAGCCAAGAAACTATTAATATTTTTAATCGCCATCAATTATCAAACATAAAAATAATCAAAACAGATACAAAAAATACTAATCCGAACCATTTTTCAACATTCAATATACTAAAACATACTGTCAGAAGAACAATCAAAGGATTAAAAACTGCACAAAAGCACGGCAATATTATCAATAATAGCCACTTTATTTACTCAGCCTCAGACTTTTATCCCGATTTACTGCCTGCTTTTTACTCCAAATTAATCAATCCCAAGATAAAATGGATAGCCGGATATTATCTCCTCGCCCCTCCTCCTTTTTCACACTCTTCTCCATACAAGGGTATTAATAAAATCAAAGGTATTCTCTACTGGACAATGCAACAACCAAGTTTGTTTATAGTCAAAAAATGGGCTGATTTTGTTTTGGTCACTTCAAAACCCGACACAAAAAAATTCCCCCACAAAAAGGTCATAATTGTCCAGGGAGGAGTTGATATTCCAAATTCAATCACATGCAAAGCCCAAGTCACCCGAAGGGAGAAACCTCAATACGACGCCTGTTTCATGGGCAGATTCCATTTTCAAAAAGGAGTTTTAGAGTTAATAGATATTTGGAAAAAAGTCGTTGCCCAAAAACCAAATGCCAAACTGGTCATGATAGGCGATGGAGAATTAATGAATAAGGTAAAAAACAAGATAAAAAAACTTGGTCTAAAAAATAATATTATTCTTACTGGCTTCAAAGAAAATACCCAAACACAAAATATTTTCAAACAAAGCAAAATGATTCTCCATCCGGCCACTTTTGATAGCGGGGGAATGTCAGCCGCTCAAGGTATGGCATACAAATTACCGGCAGTTTCTTTTGACCTGGAATCGCTAAAAACCTATTACCCCAAAGGCATATTAAAAACCCCAAAATACGACCTGGATAAATTCGCCCAAAACATAATAAAATTACTGGATAATCCAACTCTCTACAAAAAAACATCTAAAGACGCCTACGATCTTATAATCCATACCTGGGACTGGAAAAAAAGAACCAAGCGTATTTATCAACAAATCTTTACCGCCTAACTGAAAAAAAGTAGCTTTTCCCCAATTCAAAACTTTTACGGCAAAAACCCAATAAACCGGACTTTTTGATTTCATCACCAATCAATTTTAAATATCCCTTGTCTTTCAATTCTTTCTTTGCATAAATTACATGAGCCAATTTTAAATTATCTTCAATCTCTTTTTTTGAATAATCAGGGTATTCATAAACCGCCGTCTTCCCATCATATTTCAACCAATCTTTGGTAAACAAATAATTATTCTTATCCAGCCAATCAAAAAATCCTGTCCCCGGTTGAGGAGTACATATTGATGTTTGAAAATCATAAAGCAAATTCTTATCCAAAAGCTCAGACAAAAAATTAATCGTCTTCCTGTCGCTTTTGGCAGTCGATCCCAAAGCCCCAAAAGTAAAAGTGCCATACATTCTCATCCCCACTTTTTTGGCCAAATTTAACACTTTCAAAAGCCTTTTTATATTAATATTTTTCTTTATACCTTTAGCCGTTTTCATATCCACCGACTCAATCCCAATCCTAATTTTGTAATAACCGGCTCTTTTCATAGCTTCAAGCATCTCTTTGTCCAAAGTCCAATAACCACACATGGCGTCATACTTTAAATCCGCCAAACCATTATCAATTATGCCTTTACACAAATCCAAAATAAAACTTTTTTTGGTATTGTGGTATTCCTCATCAAAAAATATCCCCTCCATCTCTGGATATTTATTTTTCAAATACTTAATTTCTTCCACAATATTCTCAATTTTCCTTCCTCTCCAATTCGGTTTTTTATAATACAACTGAGAAGCTACACAAAAATTACAATTCATCATGCACCCTCTGCTGGCAAAAAATTCTATTTCCTTATAATCACAACCGCCAATGTCAGCATAATTTATTCGAGAAATATCATCATCTTCAGGAAAAGGCAAACAATCAACCTCCAAAAGCTCCCTCCTTTCATTCGGATACAAACCCCTGATTTTCGATCTCTTTTTTCCTTTCAAAATATCCAAAACCGTCAATTCATATTCACCCAAACAAACATAATCCACCCCATCCTTCATTACCTCTTTGGCAAAAGCGCTGGGGTGCTGGCCACAAAAAATCAATTTTGTTCCATATTTCTTCTTAAAAGCCAGTCCAAATTTCAAATCCATTTCATACACCACACTGGAAGTTTCCATCACCAAAAAATCCGGTTTCACAAATTTATATTTTTCAAAATATTTTTTCCAATCCAAAGCCTCAAAATTCCCATCCACCATTAATACATCCCAGCAATTTTCTTTTTTTAAAATACTTGACAAATAAGCCAATTCATAGGGATAAAAATTAAAAGACTTTGTCTTGCCCACATTGGCTGTCCACCGACTGGGAAACAAAATAAAATTATTTCCATTTTCATCTTTTCCTACAGAATTAGCTATTAATACTTTAATCTTTTTACTCACTTATTTATCTTATCCTCTCAAAGCTCTAACTTCCATTGTCCCGCTATTGGCAAAAACCACTGCCAAAAAAAACGACAAAGGCGCAAAAAATAACTGCAAAGGCAAAAGCAAAAACCGCCAAAATCTACTAATCTTTTCAACCCCACAAAAATTAATCAGTGAATACAACAAAGTCTGTCTATACTCAAACAAAGCCGGCTTAACTTCAATTTGCTCAAAACCCGCTTTTTTCAATAACTTTACAACCGATTTTTTATCATAATTTTTTACATGGTACAAAGCATCGCCATGAAACCATCTCTCACCAGCCAACTTCACCTCCCAAGAAGAAAAATCCGGTAGTCTCAAAACAAACAACCCGTCTTTTTTAAGTATTCCAAAAACTTCCTTTACTAAACTATCAGCTTTCTTTACATGTTCCAAAACATGGAAACAAGTTACTGCATCAAAAAAATTCTTTTTAAATCCAACCCTCTCTAACTCACCAACTATCAATTTCTTTTTCCCCAACCGTTTAACCGCTTCCCCAATCGCCGCCCTAGAGGTATCTAATCCCCAACCATCAAAACCTTTTTTCCTTAAATATTCTAACCACAACCCCTGCCCGCATCCCAAGTCCAAAATCCTAGCCCCATCCTTAACTCCTCTCAATACTCCAAGATTCGCCAATCTAATCAAGATATCTTCCAATCCTTTTCCTATTATGCCCCGATTATAATAATCCTTATCGTATTTTTCTTTTTTCAAAGTCATAGCCCTTCAATTTTTCAGCCAAAACTAATAACTGCATCAATATATTAGAAATTTTTTTACTCTTTTTTAATCTTTTTTCAGAAATTTTTAACCAAAAGCAACTCATGCTTATAAACAAAAAAAATCTAAGCAATTTTCTGGATTTATCTTTACCCATAGGGGGCAAATATTTTGCCGGTACCTTTTGTTCCAAAAAATACAATCCTCTTCCATGATTAAAAAATCTATTCAAAACATCATCAAAATTAAATTTATGATAATGATAAACAGTTAACTTTTCGTCATAAAAAAGTTTCATTCCTTTTAAACTGGCTCTATAAGCAAATTCAAAATCTTCCCAAGCCGCTTTTGGAAAATTCTCATCAAAAAACAAATTATTTTTTAACAAAAATTTTTTCTTCAAAGACACATTGCATGTCCAAAAAAATCCCCAATCTAAATTAGCGTTATCCGTATTACTATAATCAAAATGCAAATTGCTCCTGCTCAAAAGCCACTCCATGGCCGGACTAATTCTAAATTTAGGATAATTTATCATTGGACCGGTTAAAAAAACTTCCTCATTTTTATTCGTTTTGTGAAATTCAAAATGCCTTTTTACAAAATCCGTTGACACAAAAGTATCATCATTCATAAATATCAAAACATCATTTTTTGATTTTAAAATCCCAAAATTTCTGGCTCCGGCCGGACCCCTTTTTTTTCTATAAAAAAATCTGAATCTGGAATCTTTCTCTAATAACTTCAACTTCTTTTTATTTTTTTCATCCGAACCATCGTCAACTATCAATACCTCAAAATCTACATCTGTTTTTTGTTTTTTTAACAAAACAACAGCCTTTTTTAAAATATCAGCTCTGTTATAAGTTGCTATTATTATTGATACATTCATTTTTTAATTTCACCTTTAATTCCTCATATATTTTATTGGAGTATCTTCTGTATGGTCTCAAAACTCCACCCGCTCCCAAATAGTAATAAAAACCACCCCTCCTGCTAACTTTCATTAAACAAAGCAAAACAATTTTAAAACATTTAAACAAAAAACTACCACTACTGCCACTCACCAGCATTAACAAACTAACATTCTTTCCTGTCAAAAACCGTACCCTGTTTTTATACTTCTTTTTTTTAATAACTTGCAAAAACACTCTTTTAATATCGTTGATACAAACAATATTTAGCTCATTTTCACCAAAAAGACCAATTAATATTTTCTTTAACAAAAAATTCTTTTTTTTAATTGAATACAAACAAGACAACAAATCTTCACCACCAAATCCAGCCACATTACCCAAACGCAAAATTACATAAGAAAAAGATTTATGCTTTTTTCTATAATTAACTATCGCTTTTTCTGCTAGAAGTTTTGACTTTCCATAAACACAATAGGGCAGAGCAGTATCCTTTTCATTAACCTGTTTTTTACCGGTAGTTCCAAAGGCATCAATGGAACTAAAATAAATAAATCTAATCCTTTTTCCCCCATCTATTGACAGTAACAATTTTTTAGTGCCCTCAACATTAACCCGCAAACAATCTCTATCAAACATACCCAATTTCCCGGCCATATGCACAATCAAATCACATTCTTTCAACCATTCGCTTGCTTTTTTCGGCAAATCCAACAAATCTCCTTTAACCCATTCAATTTTATCCTTCAAAAATATCCTTTTTTTATCTCTATACAAAGCAACCACGCTATATCTATTTTCAACTAAAAGTCTGGTAATTTTTTTACCTATTTTTCCAGTAGCCCCGGTTACAAAAATCTTCATTTTTTTCTCAATAAAATCCAAATTCTAAAAATCTTATCAATCAAAAATATTCCAAAACTCTTCAAAATCAAATTTCTTTTTAAGAAATAAGAACTGGCCGACAAAAGATGTTTTGCTAATCCAATCTCTATTCTGGATAAATACTTTGTTCTCATGTTTATCCCGGAGCCATCAAAATTATTCCAATTAAAATTTTTAATCAACCCTTTTTTAAACGCCTCTTTAAACATTTCAGTGCCGGGATAGGGAGTTATTACAGTAAAACCCATCGTTTCCGGATTTAATTCCGTCAAATACTTAAAAGTATTATACAAAGACAAAGCATTGTCATCCGGTAATCCCACTACCATCAAAAAATGCAGTTTAACTCCAATTCTCTTGGCCAAATTCCTGATTTTAATCACATCATCCAAAGTCACCCCCGGCTTGCCCTCAATTCTTATTAAATCTCTATCCATTGTTTCCACCCCAATGTTTATTCCAAGACAACCAGCCCTCTTCATTTTTTTCAACAAAACTTCACTCAAAACATTTATCCTTGTTTCACACCACCAATTAATTTTGATCTTTTTTTTAATCAACAACTCACAAATTTTCTCCGTTCTTGCCATATCCAAAGTAAAAGTGGCATCTCTAAAAAAAACATTCTTAATCCCCAAAAAAACTATTGCCTTAACCTCTTTAATCACTCTTAAAACAGACATTGCTCTCCACTTTTTCCCCTGAACCAGGGGGTAGGGGCAATAATAACAACAGGCAAAAGGACAACCTCTGCTTGTTTGCATGGTAGTCATTTTACCTTCAGGCAATAAGACATATTTATACAATTCATTTTTAGCCAAATCCCTGGCCGCCACCGGCAATAAATCCATTTTGTTAAACCTTTCTTTAACCGGAAAAAATCTTAACTCTCCTTTAATCTTCTGCACTGAACCCTGTTTCTTTTTTCCCTCAATATAATCCATGATATCCAGATCACACTCAGCAAAAACAATTACATCCACTCCGGATTTCTCAAACACATCCACCAAAATTTCCTTATAATTTATTCCTGTTTTAACAACTATTTTAATATCACCAAATTCTTCCCTTGCCTTTTTATAAAATTCCACATCTTCTTTAAGTGTCGGCAAAGCCAAATTACCAATCAAAATCCCAATTCTTTCTTTAACAATCAAATCTTTAATAACCTCAAAATCATTAATCCCTTCCGCAATTGCATCAACAAAAAAAACTTTCTTGCCCAATTGCCTCAAAGTAGAAGCAATTATCAATAAATCCAAAGGAGGCAAAATTACCCCATCACCAGCGCTATAACCCAAACCACCGGCCATATCCCGATTGATATTCTTATCTCTACAAAAAAGATTTAAAATTAAAACCTTATTTTGATTCATCTGAATTTAGTTTAACCAACGCATCTTTAGCCGGCCCAAAATTAGGGTTCAGTTGTAAAGAAATCTTTATCTCTTTTAAAGCCTCCTCTCTATTTCCCGACTGAGCCAAAACTACCCCCAAAACATAATGGGCTTGAAAATTGTTTGGTTGCATCTCAACCGTTTTTTTGGCATATTCCATTGCCTTTTCAGGTTTTTTCTGCATCAATTCAACCTGAGTCAAGCTCACATAAGTCTGAAACAAACCGGGGGAATATTTTAAAGCAGTCAAATAACTGTCTCTGGCCAAATCCAAACGTCCGGTTTTCAAATAAATATTGGCCCTGTTATGATAGGCATCGGCATAATTGGCCTTCATCACAGTTGATTGAGTAAATCCCTTTATGGCGTTTTCATAGTCTTTTAATTTATCGTAATCATCTCCAATATTATTCCAAGCATTATGGCTGTTTGGAGATGTCTGAACAGTATTTACCCAAAGTTTATGATTAGTTTGCCAATCAATATTTCTCACAAAAGTTCTAACCGTAAAACCAATAATTAAACATACAAAAACTGTCAATTTTACTAATTTCAGTTTTTTAGGAATCCTGTCCCAAAACAAAACCAGTACCAGGCAAAATCCCAAACTCCCCAAAAACATATACCTTTCTGCCACCAGCCAGCCAACCTTAACCGGCGCCATTGAAGCCACCGAAGCCAAAAACATAAAACTCAATCCAAAAAAAATCTTTCTATCTCTAAAAAAAGAATATATCAACAAAGACAAAAATGTCACCAAAACCAACCAATTCAGCCAAACCGGAACAGTATACATAGTGTGATAAAGTGTCAAATCAGCCGGAATCAGCATTAATTGTAAATACTTTGTTACCGAAGTCGGATATTGAAAAAACGGATTATAAAAAATACTTCCAACTCGATTATATCCCGAATTAACAGACTCAATTCTTGTCTTAATACCAGGCCACAAAATTACAATTCCCGTTGTTATAACAACCAATACAAAAGGCAAATATCTATAAAACTGCTTTTTCATCCCTCCAAGTCCACCTCTAAACCACAAATACAGCAAAAACAAAAATATAAAAGATAAAGACCTAGCCGCATCGGACTGATAAGCCAAAAGAGCAAAAATTATCATCCAAATCAAATATTTTCTTTTCCTTGTCTCCACCAAAAACACTCCAACCAGCAAAGCCGCCAACATAAACATAGAAGCCAAAGTATAGGGTTTTCCCGAAATCCAAGAAACCGCCTCAACATGAATCGGATGAACGGCAAAAATAATTGTCGTTAATTTGGCTACTTTTTCACCAAACAAAACTCGCAAAAAAAGAAAAGCCACCACACAAGTCAAAATAAACAAAAAGAGGCTATACAAATGAAAAGGGAGGGGAGTAACTCCAAAAAGTCTGGCGATAATCACATTGCTTATATAAACAACGTTCAAACCCTTAAAACCGGCTGACATATCCTTGATTAAAGGATTGTTTGGAATAGTGGCATAATCATCAGACACAAAATCTCCTCTCATTGCATTCAAATAAAGCAAAACAATCCCCATCGTTAATATCACCAAAAACTTCCAATTCTCCCTCAATATTCCCCTTATTCCAACCTTGCCAAACCAAAACCGAGCCCGTCCCGAATCCCTCCCCCCGTCATTCTGCCTCCCACCGTCGTTCTGAATCCTCCCACCGTCATTCTGCCTCCCACCGTCATCCTGAGTGTAGCGAAGGATCTCCTTGTTTTTCTTTTTTCGTCTTTCTGCTTTTATCTTCCTCTGTCCCATATCTCCAATTCTACCAAACTCCAAAACCTGTCATTGCGAGGAAATCACGTTTAAATTTCTTAATTTATTACGTGACAACATGGCAACGTGTCCGCCTCTGGAGGATCCCGTCGGGATTTTAATCAACACCTTTTTACTCTTCCTGCGGGATTGCCACGTCGTTGGACTCCTCGCAATGACAACATTTTATCCAGTCATCCAGTAATCCAGTAATCTAGTTGTCTAGTTATCTAATTGTCTAATTCTTTATCAAACTCATCGTCAACTTAACCATCATTTCCTTCTCCCTTGGATCACTGACCGCAATCAACAAAGTCAAAGCCACCAAAGCCCTATCATCAATCTTTCTTTCGCCATTCTTCTTAAACAAATATCCATTTCTATTCAAAAAATATACAAACAAAGTCGCCGCCGTCCTTTTATTTCCATCGACAAAAGGATGATCTTTAATAACCATATACAACAAATTAGCCGCTTTTTCTTCAATACTTGAATACAAATTTTTTCCATCAAAAGTTTGATTAATAGCCCCAATCAACCCATCCAGTTTTTTACTATTTTCAACTCCAAATAATTCTGTAGCCAAATTCTTTTTAATCAAGTCTTGTCTCAGCTCCATCACCAGACCAACCACTTTTTTATATTCCAAAACATACTTTACTTTCTCAGACAAACCAGAAACCCTTATTTTCCTATCATCATACTGCTTCAACAAAGACAACGACTCAATATAGTCAGAAATTATTACAGCTAATTCTTTTTTACTCTCTTCATCCATTCCTCATTCTACCAAACCCAACTATTTAAACTGTTGCAAAATTTGCAACAGTTGCTTTTTCTTTTTAATCCACCAGCCTCCGTGTAGAGACAGGTTTCTAACCTGTCTAAAACTCTTCCTCCCAACCCCATCCCACCGTCATTCTGAGGTTTCCACGAAGAATCCCCCCAGAAAAACACCCATCATCACACCCTTCGTAGGGGCGACCCTTGCGGTCGCCCGCAGACGCATCACTTCATTCCTCCCAATAACAACATTAAATTTATTTTAAGTTTTGAACATTTGAATTTAAATATTGTTTAGAATTTAGATATTAGAATTTAGGATTTATTCCTTTATACTACCTTCATGCTCCTCATCACCGAAACCAAAGCCATCCTAGCTCGCAAAGAACTGCTTTTTCAAATGGTCGGTCGCGAAATCAAAGCCCGTTACAAACAATCAATTCTAGGCTACTTCTGGGTAATCTTAAACCCTTTCTTACAAATGCTGGTTATGAGCTTCGCCTTTTCTGTCATCATGCGTATTCCCACTCACGCCAATTCCAAAATCCCATATTCAATTTTCCTTTACACCGCTCTCTTGCCATGGACTCTTTTTTCAAATTCTCTTTCTTCGGCCACCAATTCACTTGTCAACAGTTCTAACTTAATCACAAAAATATATTTTCCCAGAACTATTTTACCCCTAGCTACCATCATTGCCAAAATCATTGATTTCTTTTTCGCTTCTACCATCTTAATCGCTTTTTTCTTTATCTACAAAATCCCAATCAATCTAAATGTCTTGTGGTTCATACCCATATTTCTGATTCAACAAATTTTCACTCTGGGTGTTTCTCTTTTTTTCTCTGCCGCCAATCTAATTTATCGTGATGTCCAATACATGCTTGGTCTTATTCTTATGCTCTGGATGTACCTAACTCCCATTATTTACCCGATAGACATAGTTCCGGCCCATCTTCGCTTCATATTCCAGCTCAATCCCTTAAGCGTTCTTACCAACGCTTACCGCCAATCAATTCTAGGCAGGGGAATGCCAAACATTACCAGTCTGTTCATCGCCCTTTTAGTTTCTATTCTTACTCTTTTAATCGGTCTTAAATATTTCAAAACTCAAGAAAAAACCTTCGCCGACAACATCTAAAATGCCCAAACAGTCTAGTTGTCCAGTAATCTAGTAATCCAGCTATAATACCCATATGTCTAAAAAAAATAAAAAAATAACCAAGCCCATTTACGCTTTCATTGACAGCCAAAACCTAAACCTCTCCATCAGATCTCAAGGCTGGAAACTAGATTTCAAAAGATTCCGTATTTACCTCAAAGATAAATACAAAGTTGAAAAAGCCTTTTTATTCATTGGTTACATTCCCGGAAACCAAATACTTTACACATATCTGCAAGAATCCGACTATATAGTTGTTTTTAAACCAACACTGGAATACAAAAAAGACGATAAAAGATACACCAAGGGCAACGTAGACGCTGATCTGGTTTTACACACCATGATCCAATATCCCAATTACAACAAAGCAATCATTGTTTCAGGCGACGGAGACTTTCACTGCTTAATAGAATATCTCAAAAAGAAAAACAAACTCTCCCACATTATCATTCCAAATCCAAAAAAATACTCGGCCTTATTAAGAAAATTTAGAAAATACTTCGTTTATATAAACGACCTAAAAAAGAAATTATCAACAAAAAAAAGAGGGAGCAACCTTCGGACAAGACCTTAGGCGTACCCTCTCATCGTGATAATCAAATTATACTAAATCAACAACTCCATGTCAATTAAAAAAACAACCCCATCATCCGGTTATCCAGTAATCCAGCTATAACACCCGTATGTCTAAAAAAATAATCCAAAAAATAAAAAATAAGCCAATCTATGCTTTCATTGACAGCCAAAACCTAAATCTAGGTACTTCTAAAAATATCTATAGAAACAGACAGTTAATTTACAAAGGCTGGAAACTAGATTTTAAAAAATTTCATCGATTTCTCTCAGACAAATTTAGAGTTACTAAGGCCTTTTTGTTTATCGGATATCTGAAACAATATGAAGGTCTTTATAAAAGTCTGTGCTCATTTGGTTATCAACTAGTATTTAAACCCACAGTCAAAGACAATCACAACAAACCAAAGGGAAATGTTGATGCCGAACTAGTTTTGCATTCTGCCGCCATTGAATTTAAAAATTACCAAAAGGCCGTCATTGTTTCAGGAGACGGAGACTTTTTCTGCTTACACCAATATTTAATAAAAAACAAAAAATTATTAAAAATTATTATTCCCAATAAACACTCCGAATCAAGCTTATTAAAGAATCTCCAACTGTACAAACTCTTTTTATACCGAGAGAAAGAAAAATTAGAATATTTAGAAAGCCCTAAAATTAGGCCAAAAAAAATCGGGAGGCGTCACTCATAGACACGTAGTCTAAGGGTCGTATTCTCCCTGATGATTAACAATAGTTTACATTTATACAAAGTGATTGTCAAGTTAAAGTAAAATTAAATAAGTACCAAAAATCAACAAAATCATGTCAAAAAACAACCACCCCATCATCAAATTCACCAATGTCACTAAAGAATTCTCTTTATACTCCCAAAAAACCTTCAAAGAATTCCTCCCGGCTCTCTTTGGCCGTCAAAAAACTAAACAAAATTTCACCGCTCTAAAAAACATCTCCTTTTCAGTCAATAAAGGAGAGACTCTGGGAATCATCGGCCCCAACGGAGCCGGCAAATCAACTATTTTAAAACTCATAGCCGGCGTCATGTCACCTACCAAAGGCAAAGTTATTGTAAACGGTAAAGTCTCACCCTTAATCGAACTCGGCGCCGGTTTTCATCCCGAACTGACCGGCAAAGAAAACATATACCTAAACGGCTCTATTTTAGGCCTCTCCAAAAAACAAATCGATAATTATTACCAAGATATTTTAAACTTTTCCGAACTTCACCAATTTATAAACCAACCCATCAAACACTATTCCTCCGGCATGTACATGCGCCTGGCTTTCTCAGTAGCCATTCACGTAAACCCCCAAATACTATTAATTGATGAAATCCTAGCAGTAGGCGATACTGCTTTTCAAGCCAAATGCTTCGCCAAAATGGAACAATTCAAAAAATCCGGCATCACTATTATTTATGTTTCCCACTCCATGGAATCAATCCAATCCTTCTGCACCAAAGCAATTTATCTAGACAAATCCAAACTAATTTCCCACGGTAACCCAGAAACCATTATAAAAAAATATACTAATGAAAAATAAAAGTATTTGTATTTTTGTTCATTGCTTTCCACCAGCCAAAGGCGGTCTCGAATATTTAATAGAAGAAACTAAAAAAATTTTAGATGAAAAATATACTGTCCATATTATTACAGGCAAAGGATCAACTCTGGATAGCTATAAAACCTTCAAAGACTTTTTACCAAACAATAAAACAGATAAAAAAAACAACATCCACAGACTAAAGTTAAATTTCTTCTGGCAACGAATAGCCAATAAATTTCTAAATAAAATTATACTCAAAGTTGGCTTCTTTTCTCCTTTTTATTTCGGCCCAATTTTAGAATATACTCCCAAAATTATAAATATAATCAAAAACTCAAATATTATTATCGGTACAGGCATGCCAACTAAAATGTTTTATGACAGCTATATTTTTGCCAAGAAATTCAACCAAAAACTAATCCTAATTCCTGCTTACCATAATGTTAATTACTACAACAATTGTCCTTTTTTTCAAAAATCTCTTAATTATTCCCACAAAATTCTTTACCTCTCTCCCATGGAAAAATTACAACTTATCAAAAACTACAAAATTAATAAATCAAAACTTATCCAAACCACTTTTTGCCCATACACCATCAAGCAAATAAAAAAACAACAAACAAACCTTAACAAAATTATCTCTAAAAAATTAAAAAGGATTCACAACAAACAAATAAATATCGGTTTTATCGGACAAATCACCCTTAGAAAAAATCTGATTATCTTTAAAAACTATTTAGATAAATACCTACTATATTGGCAAAAACAAAATTACAAATTAACTCTTTACTTTTCCGGTGCCAAAACAAACTCCTCTAGCTTAATAGAAAAAGAATTTAAAAAATATATTAAACAAAATATAGTTAAAATAAACTATAATTTTAAAAAATCAGAAAAACAAAGAAAATTCGAAAAAATTGACATATTTATTAACCCTTCAATTGAAGAAAGCTTGGGTATAGTCAATTTTGAGGCAATTTACCACGGCATTCCCTTAATTATTAATCGAAACAGCGCCTTTTCCCAAATTACCCAAAATAATAACATATATACGTATGATAATATTGAAGATATAAATAAAATACTCAAAGATTTAATCAATAAACCAGACCGAATCCGGTCAATAATTAACATACAAAACAACCTACTTGAAAAATACAACTTTGACATATTTAAA
>Ga0180015_1000200_pt1 | contig 18190 bp, 21 predicted proteins | sample KR13_S2_MetaG_FD_116508 | JGI IMG/M metagenome (GOLD analysis project Ga0180015, IMG submission 116508) | Groundwater microbial communities from the Olkiluoto Island deep subsurface site, Finland - KR13_S2_MetaG | ecosystem: Environmental > Aquatic > Deep subsurface > Groundwater | place...
GAACTCTCGATTCACCAACAGCAATTCTGTCCCAAAGATCCTCAACCAATAGGATCTTTTCTGAGGTACTCAGACTGTCAATTTCAGGAATATCGGCAATACGCATTTTTATTCTCCTTTTTTTGTTTTATTACACAGAACCAGTTGGTATATACTTTTCGTCTAATATCAAATTTAAAACCACTTGACGAGTAAATGTTGATTTTTTAATAATTTATGTGTTTTTTAAAACAACTTCATTTGTCTTGCTGCATTGGCTTTTTGTTTCTTTTTGGTTTTTCCTTTTATGTGCAGGCCGGCTTTGACTTCCTGTTCGTGGATTTCGTGGTTTAGTTTTAGCAGGCGTTTTAGGACTTCTTTTCTGGAATGTGGTGAAATTGTGAAGTGAACACGGTCATTCTCCGGCAAATAATCCACTTCGTAAAAATCATGTGCAAGGTTTATGTCTGTCCAGCCGTAGGCATTTAAAACCGTTTCGTCCATTTGTTTGTGGAGTTCTCACAGGTGCAGAATGTCATGGACTGCCTCATTGAAAGTGCAGATGCCTTCAGTTTTCCAGAGGGCGTTCTACTTCCACTAATGTGCTAATCAAGATGTGATACCGAGCCCAATCACTTTATCAAAACAGTAAATCCTTCTTGCTCGAAATGGCGGTCATTGGTAAGCACTTCTGCCAGTGATTCAGCCTTCATAACGTTCATAGAAATACAATCGGTCATGCTGTATTCTTTGTCACTTCGGTTTTCATAGAAGGCCAGCCCTTTTAAGAAAGACTCACGGGTCTGCGGAATAACTTTCACGTTTAGATTTTCCAGGATAGCCCGGACCATTTTCGCTGCTTGCTTTCGCATATGCTCGCCTCTTGAAAGGGCCGCTAAGAATTCAGTCAATACTTCGTCCGTTGTAACTATAAATACCTCGCCCAATGATGCTCTGGCCGCTTTAGCGATCTTTGCCCATGAATCATTAGGATTCACCATTGCAATCCAGTAATGCGAATCCGCAAAAACGGTTTTCATCGTTTGGGTACCCCATACAGGTAATGATCCAGATTGTCATTCAAATCACTGGGGAGTTTATCCCATTCTTCTTGAGGAATTTCCCTGGCAAGCTCTTCCAATAAATCTTCAATTGGACGTGCCGACTTATCGTAATGTGTCTCGGAAGTGGTAAGCCTTAATTCATCCACCTGCAAAACTCGAAGAAGTTTTCCTTGCGGCGAGTGTTCTCCTGAACCCTTTACATAGATTCGAGCTGTCTTGTGCTCCTTCAGTGCTGTTGTAACCTGGTACTCCTGTTCGGGGGTGAAAACTACCGTAACTGCGGTGTCTTCACCTGACCACAGTTGGAACCGACCCTTCTTGACATCAGCTTCAAATACTTCTCCACTAATTTCGACGTGATCTTCATGCGGAGTTTCAACGTATTTTTCCAGCCTTTTTTTGTGCACCAAGGTCAGACAAGCTGGCTTCTTATCAGGTACATGCAACTCTACTACTTCATCATCAGCTAGACTCTGGCCCCATTTGGCATACTCGGACAGTAATGCCCTCGGGAATCTCTCAGGTAACTGAGCGTCAGCCCCTATCGCCTCAAACACCTCATGGGCCAATTTAACAGCCTCCTTGATCTCAACGGGTTCCGGCTCCCAAAAGGTTTTTTGGTCATTTTCTTCAATAAAAACCTCAAGCGGTGCAGTTGCGCTTCCATCCTCAATCCTTCTCAGACACAAACGCACCCTCTCCTCAAAATGGGATGGTAATCGTTCACGGTTAGGATTCGCTGCTCGCCAGAGCGTCTTGGCTGTTTCTGCCACCATCTTCTGAAATTGGCTCAATTCGCCCAGAGCTTGCAAATCCAGAGCGTGGTCACGAAATCGTTCCCCTTTAAAGGTAAGCTTTACCACCTCTTTCCATTTGCCTGTCATTATTATACCTCCAGAATCTTTAGCGACTCAATACCCCGGTCATCCATGAGAAGTAGCGCATTTTTCGATAAAGCCAGAGCAATCAGCTTTGAAAAAAACCATAACGAGTTCTGCGCGTTCTGCGGGACATTCATAAATAACCTCCCTTTAACCATGTTTTATTTATTTATCGATGTCCCGCTGTAATGTCAAGAATGAAACTCCTCTGTTCTTCTATCTTTAAACTCAATTCTCCATGGCCTTGACATGTTTTTTCAATGTATCTGCGTAAACAGATGTCAGCTAATGCGCTAATCAAGACGCTACACCGAACCCTTTTCCCTTGACATGACACTTGCTGCGGTGAGCTACGCAGTAAAAAGAGGAAAGAAGATAGCGAAAGAAGCAGGTTGTCATCTGGACGATTGAGTTATTTGAGTATTTAAGGATGTCCCCCTCACCGTCCTTAACATCAATATTCGCGGCTTAACCAGTTAGCATATAGTTTCTGTCTAATATCAAATTTAAAAGCAGTTGACGAGTAAATGTTGATTTTCTTATGATTTTTGAAAGGGCTTTTTAAAACAACTTCATTTGTCCTGGTGCATCGGCTTTCTGTTTCTTTTTGGTTTTTCCTTTTGCGTGCAGGCCGGCTTTCACTTCCTGTTCATGGATTTCGTGGTTTAGTTTTAGCAGGCGCTTTAGGACTTCTTTTCTGGCATCTGGTGAAATTGTGTATCGTACACGGTCGTTTTCGGGCAGATAATCCACTTCGTAAAAATCATGGGCAAGGTCAATATCTTGCCATTCGTAAGCATTTAAAACTGTTTCGTCCATTTGTTTGTGGAGTTTGCGCAGGTGCAGAATGTTACGGACGGCCTCATTGAAAGTGCAAGTGCTCTCGGTGTGTTCTATGTGCTTCCAGAGGTTGACGGTTTCTTTGCCGTATTGTTTTTGAAATTCGCCTTGCTTTTTCCTGCATGCCTTTTATAATGTCGGCAACGTCATGGAAAAACAGGAAAAATGCTGAAATAATTCAAAGCGATTTACAGGGCCTGGCGAATAACGACCCCGTAAAGAGCCAATTGATGAAAATTCTTGAGGATACCTAATGAAATTATCCATTCCCCTGAAAGACATTATGCTCGCGCCCGGCAAACGGTTCGATCCGTCATCATTTTCCGAAAAGGATGTGATCGAACGAGTAAAAAAGATCTACGGTGTAATTACTGAGGTTATGGATATTGCCATACAGGACGGCATGGTGGAGATCGAATTCCGGGACGCAACGCCGGAAAAATTCAAGTCCGCCATGAAGTCGTTGAAAAAGGGTATTGAAGAGGCTGGACATGGCCGTTTCCCGAATGCACTGAAGCTTTTTCAGGAGGTCCTGGCCGTCATCCCTGAAAACATAGACGCCCGCCGAAATATGGCCAAGGTTTACCTGGAACAGAACAATCTGGAAAAGGCGAAGCAGCACCTGCACGAATGTTTGCAGATCGACCCGAAGGACGCCTGGAGCTGCGTCATGTTGGGCAACATTTATGCGCGCAACGAAAACAACCTGGACGTGGCGGCCTTCTATTACGAGAAATGCCTTGAGCACCATCCAGAAGATGCCATGGTCATGACCAACTATGCGGGCCTGATGATGGAAAAGGAGGAATTTCAGAAAGCTGAGATCCTTTTCAAGAAGGCGATAAAGATCCAGGATATTCCAAACGCTTATTACGGCCTGGCTCTTCTTTACCGTATGGCCGGTCAACTGGAAGCCGCTCGACAGGTACTGGAGACCTTTTTCACCCGCACAGCCAACATCAAAGGTTTGAAAAGCTCTCCTATTCATCAGGAGGCAAAAAATTTGTACAAGGAACTCAGCACGGCCTTAGGCATTCAAAAACAGAGCCATTAAAACGATGAGAACTCCCTATTACCCCGGCCTTGGTGTTCGCTGTGCACCCGCTGGTTCGGCGCGTCTCCAGTCGTATTGCCAAAAGCGGACTAAAGCGCCAGTTTCTTCATGGACTCGATGTGCCTGATACGCCTCTTGTCAATCCACTTTACAAAGAGTGGCATCTTGGTTGTGTCCGAGGAAATCAAGAACACCTTCCTTCTCGCTCGTGTGAGAGCGACAAGAAAATTGCAAATGTCCTGATCAGATACTTTGCTTTTTTCCTTGTGTCTTATGAAATACTGATCATCGAAGTGTGTGATGAATACATAATCGGCCTCCAAACCCTTCGAGCTCTGGATTGTCGTTACCTTGATGGGAGTCTTCCTAATTCCCGGATTGGCGATTCTTGGTACAAAAGACTTGATTTCGTCCTTCAGACAATCTCTTGCCATCTCGTAGGCATCAAGGCCGACTTTATTCATAAGGTCAACGAGTTCGGTTTCATCTTGCAATTTTTTTCCGGCTCTCACCGCTCGGAGAATCGTAAGCATTTTGTCCACTTCTCTTTTCAGATCAGCTTTAATCAACTCCGAAAAGGGTTTTGCGTCACCCTTGTCAGTCACTTTCAGAAGAGCTTCAAAGCTTATAGGTTCAAGGAGGGCCTTTGCAACTATTCTCCAGCCGAGATTGCACTTCTTGTCTTCAAGGAGGAGCCTTAGACCATCCAACAAGGTCGGTTCTTCTCTGTCTTTTTTCTCCACGAAATGGATGCCTTCAAAGCCCTTGTTCTTAAGGGCACCAACTATGGACCTACATTGTTTTTTTATTGGGGAAATGATCAGGACTGAGAATTTGTCCCTCACTTCTTCGGCAATCTCTGAAATGAGCGTCTGAATAAAATAAGGTATCTTCCGTGAATACACCTGGCTGTAGATAAGCTTTGGATTGTCCTCGCTAACCCTGTCCTTCTTTTCGTCATCGAAGTACCGGAAGGGTTTGGTAATCCTGCTGGTGAGACAACCATCTCGTGTTGCACCCGTTATTACATCATTGGTAGCCTCAACGATGACGCGTGTGCATCTCGAACAATAGGGCAAAATAAAGGGGGCATAGCCAGAGGCGGTGTCACCTATGTCTTTGACGAATATGTCTGGAACTCGCGCTCTTGAGCGACTCATACAACGCCTGATCGTCGTCTCCCGCAAGGAGAATCGGACTCTTCGTTGCAAGGAGATCTATGAGAGACACTTCTATCGTGTTGAAGTCTTGAAATTCATCCACCACCACCTGTCCGAATACGGGTATCTTTTTGTTATTCTCCTCAAAATACCTAACCGCTGCGAACACGATGTCCGGATACCCATAGTAGTACCCATAGTAATCCTTTCGCTTCCTATAGAAACCTATGTGTTTGTTGGCATCGTCTCTATTGTGGAATAACCGGTCAAAATCTACCGCCCTGTTCAGTAGGAGTATCGCGTCTTCCTTAATGACTTTGGAGAGCTTAGGAAATACTTTGATATTCTTTCCAGTGGCCTCCTTCAGTACAGCGAGAGCAAACCCATGTAAAGTTTTCACTTCAGAAAGCCCACAAAGTTCCAAGGATAAGTCCTCGACAAGAGCGTTCACAAAGGTGAGTGTGAGGGTCCTCTGCTTCCCTTCCAAAATGCTCTTAAACAGATATGTCTTTCCCGTTCCTGGTCCAGCAACTACTATCTTCTTGTTTGATGGGGAACGTAAAATCGCATTTGTATGCGCCTGTCTTTCGCGTGAGGTGGTCGCATATCTGTCTTCTTCAACGATCTCATCTTTGATCGACCCTTGGATTTTGGTATTCATCTATTCTTTCTCTTGTGTTCGACCGAGCTAACCCGCCCGCCGTGGATTTTGCACTCAATTTTGCGCGGTGGAAATGCTTGAATCTACATCCAAAAACGGACCATGCTCGCGGGTGGGGTTGAGTGATTTGTTAGTAGATTTACTTGGCATTGTAGTCAATTCTCAGCATTCTCGCATCAGAGGCTATTAGGTCATAGCGCTCAACAAAAGATTCAATTTTATCTCGTTGCTCTCCATAAGTCTCACACCACTTCCCGCAAGCATTCCCTATTGCGTAGATCAATTTTTGCAAGTCATAATAACCCGTTTTCTCTTCGTTAAGCTTCACATCAGGATGTAGCTGCCCAATATAAGAGGCCAACCTTCTAACTTTACCTAAAAGAACTTTCCTTGAGTCTAGATTACTCATATGCAAGAGCGAATTTCTATGCTCCCACAATTCCTCGGCAGTGATGCCAACGCTGGCAAGATCGGCATAAGTATTAAGCCATTTTATAAAAGTGTTCTCTTTAATATCACCAAACTCGACAAAGCTTATTGAATCAATCGCAATCACCAAAAGCTTGGTTGCCGATACATAGTGCTGGTTCCGAAATAGAATTCTAACTGGCTGGAAAAAATCAGCATTTACAAGGCCAGTAAAATCAAATCCTTCATCAGTAAAGAATGTTCCAAAATAATCGACTGACATTTCCTACCTGCGATAAAGCTCACCTGCAGCGGGGAGGATTACCACCAAACTTTGTAAGCAAAATAAAACTTTGATAAACCACAAAATTTCAGAATCATGCCACAGCCCCCGCAGTCAGGTGCAGCGATGGGTTAGACAAAAGCTCCACTCCGCAAGTGTTTTTTTATGTTTTTTATCTACGTCTTCTACTTCCTACCAGACCCCGACACTATTCCTCAAATACTATTTAAAACAATTGGTGCAACCTTAGCGAATACATCCCATCCAAAATCTAAAAGCCAGCGTAGTTTTTCTTTCAAAGATGACTTGTTTGGTGTTGATTTTTTTACCTCTTTTTCAAGTTGATCAATCTTCTCTTTCAATTGTGGCCACTCTGGAGAAGTTTCATGGGATCTCCTTAATTCCTCTTTGACAATACTAAATTGTGCCGAGATATTTATAGATGAACTTGCTGTTGCATTCGCGTTGATATTGATGACTGTACTTCCAGTTGGGATCTGCTGAGTATTATCCACTTGCGACTTGCGAAGGACTTTAATATCTGTACCTGTTATAGTGACCTCTTCTGCCCCTTGGGCTAATAGATCTAAAGCCACTTTTGCTTTAGTTTCTAAGTCATTGGGCATAGTGAATTACCTTTTCTTAGATTTTGGAGGTGTCAAAGTCCGTCCAGAACGGACAGATTTATATTCGATACCTTTCGGACTTACCTTGGCAACAACTGCCGTTGACTTTGATTTAGTTGCTACTTGTTTAAGTCTCCCAGCATCTTTCGCGCTTGGACTTGCAGCAGTTCCTGATCGAGTTGCTTTGACTTGAACATTCCATTTCGTTCCCGAAGGAAATTTAGCAATAAGATCAGCAGCTCCTTTGCTACCTTCTGAAACCTCAACCTTAGCTCCCTTACGCCGAAGTGACTGCGCAACCTTTTGTTCTTTTCCTCTCCCATATTTATACTGATCTTTGGGCATATTATTCACCTCCTTTTTCAATTAATGTTTTTTACTGCATAACCAGTTAGTATATAGTTTCTGTCTAATATCAAATTTAAAACTACTTGACGAGTAACGGTTTTGATTTTTTATAATTTTTGAATGTGTTTTTTAAAACAACTTTATCTGTCTTGGTACCTCGGCTTTTTGTTTCTTTTTGATTTTTCCTTTTGCGTGCAGGCCGGCTTTGACTTCCTGCTCATGGATTTCGTGGTTTAGTTTTAACAGGCGCTTTAGGACTTCCTTTCTGGCATCTGGTGAAATTATGTATCGTACACGGTCATTTTCGGGCAGATATTCCACTTCGTAAAAATCATGGGCCAGGTCTATATCCTCCCAGCCGTAAGCTTCTAGAACCGTTTCGTCCATTTGTTTGTGAAGTTCGCGCAGGTGCAGAATGTTACAGACGACCTCGTTGAAAATGCAGATGCCTTCAGTTTTCGAGAGGGCGTTCTACTTCCACTAATGTGCTAATCAAGATACCGAGCCTACACGCCGAACGAGCAGTAATCTGTAACGGCAGTCAACCGAGGATTTGCCTACCACCTGTTTTCACATTTTTGGTTGTTTTGATCGAATAGTTGGTATGGCCTGCAGGCGTTATTGGAAATATGTGAGCAAAGGAATTGGGTTGGAAGGGAATCAGCAGCTAAGCAGCTTCTCTTTCCATAAATTCTTCACCATTATTTCTGAAATCATCTAAATCAACAAATTGTTTATCTGCCGCACTCGTGATTCTTTTTCGGTCTTTCCTGCTCAAAGATTCAAAATCTTCATGCACGACGACGCTTTTGAATGGAATTTTTGCTCTCTGAAATTCAAGACATGATATCGTCGTAAGTCGCGCCTTAGTATCATCTTTTATGCCAAAGATATATATGGGTCTCTTGAATTCTTTAAGCTCGTAATCAACTTCAAGGTCGTCCCGTTCCATGATCGGTAATACCCTTGGTTCCGGCTTGAATCGGGTAAGCTTATCCATAACATATTCATCAAGCATTTCATAAAATAGGCTTTTTATCACCTCACGCTTAAAAAGACGCATATTTGATACCTTACCCACGCCCTGGGCAAATTGAAGCACCGAAGAATATAGTGATTCACAGGAGGTTTCAATATAAAGCCGTCCGTCCCTTTCCGCGAGCTGGTTTTCATCTATTATCTTTTGAAATATCCGTTTTTTATTGGGAGTATCAATGTCATACTCATAAGAGAGGCGCATAATCGTCATGCCATGATCTGATATTTTAACCTTTCCGTTGTCATCTGCCTTTTCGATAAAGATATCCAGCATATCACCATCTTCATGGTAGAAAGGCGCGACAAGCTGGTAAATACCGGACCTTTTCTCTTCAAACCGTATCCGGTCATTAAACTGGGTTTTCAAGATTTCAAGGTACTCATTCATGACTCGCCTCTACTGCCTATAAAGAGGTTTTTTTGAAAGACATTCGGAAAATGTTTCTCTGCACCCATTATGTTGCATTTCCGCAAGAAATATCCTAATGCATCCCAATAAGAGGCATACTCTTCAGTAACATACGCTGTCCTTTCGGCCTTTAAACCTGCAGCTATATCCTCTTCATTTGCAATATGAATATGATGACGATCGTGGTGGTCAAATGATATATGAGGCCCATGTGGACCATTACATCTGAAAAGCAATATATCACCTTTTACATGTTTAGGTAAACAAATTAATCCTATTGAAAAATTTTCCTCAAAATCTTCGTTTTTTCTCATAAAAACAATAAAATCATGTTTTTCATCCTCTGACTGTAATTTCATTCCATTTCGCCAATGACCATCTGAAAGGCTCATCTCTTTCTTCGGTTGTTCAATTATCTTCTTCCGGCAATGAATCAGATCTTCTATATCTTGTTTTGTAAGTTGATCCATACTAATTTCCCTTTCTTTATTCATAGCGAAATAACCTTAAAAATCCCTTCATTTAAACCTCATAAACCTTCAACACCTCATCTCCATAATGGTTGATGACCTTAACTGCGATCTTGCCTGTGGTTGGCGGATCAAAGGGGCGGCTCTTTGTGGTGTAGAGGGAAGACCATGCCTCTTCGTTGATTTCAGCTTTTAGGGCGCGCTTTAACTTGTCATAGGGCTGATCTGCGCCGGTGAAATAGGCGTGGCGGACAAAAAAGCTCTCTTCGTTGTAGTCGGTGTCTATAAACCAGCAGGCAATGTCATCGGTTGAATGACTGCGTATCTGACCGGTTGTAGGATCATAGACATCCACGCCTTTAACTTCAACTGTGATCTGGCCGCCTTTTATCTTCTTTATCTTGAGGTCAGGCTCGCCGAAGACCATGAAGAGGTTTCCTGCGCCTGTCTTTTTGAGGAGTTCATCCCCCATGCTGAGGTCAGGATTCATGCGGGCCGGGAGGACGGTTAACTGTCCATAGCGCTTGGCCTCTTCAGAGACGTGGGGATCAAAAGCAAACCCGCATATAATCAACATATCAAATCCTACCCCTTTTACTGCCTCTTTGGCTGCTTCCTTGACCAGCTCAGGCCCGACAGTGCCATGTTCCGGTCCGATTGAAACGGCCACGCGACGGATAGCACCATTCTTTTCCGTGAATTCACCTTCGGCCTGAATCCAGGCACCGGCGTATGTTTCCAGACGGTCGAAATGAAGCCGCTCATTCTTGATTGTATTTTGAACCCCGGCCTTTTTCAGGTTCTCCAGGATCATGGTCGCAAACTGGGCTGAACCGTGAGACTTGCGGCCTTCCTTTTCGGATACTGGTATTTCTTCATCACTGGACAACACCCGGTGAGGTGACAGGCTCTCCACTGTGAATGGGCCTGTAACTCTGATGCGCTTTTTGTCTTCATAGGGTTGATCAAAAAGAGTTTCCTGGTCAGCATTGCTGAAAATGGATCTGTCTATTTCTTCCTGGCTTCTTTTCCGCAGGCTCCACCATTCCTTATGGAGTTTCCCGGCTTCTTTGGGCCATGCATTGTCCGTCTCTCTAGGGATTTCCCACTCTTCCCATGATTTTTTCAGCAGGTCGTTCAGTTTTTCTCTGATCGGCCCCAGCTTTTTCTGCCATTTGGCGTGGATAGTATCTATTTCGGGATTATTGGCAATGGCCTTAAGGGTGATGTGCGGCACGCGCTTGTGAACAAATCCTTTTTTAATATCGTTTTGTGTCTTGTATTCGGGCGGCATCTTGCCGGTAATTTCCATTTCTTTTTTGATGCCTTCGGAAGAGTCGGTTAGGTAATAGTAAGGGTATTTAGCGGCCAGCAACCGTGTGCGGGCAAGCGCCATAGCGACTCGGGAAGTATCTGTGGTGATCCATCGCCGTCCCCACTGCTCGGCAACGTAAGCGGTAGTGCCACTCCCGCAGGTGGGATCGAGGACGAGGTCGCCCGGGATCTGTGGACATGAGGAGGCAGCGTTCGATAACTTTAGGCGTCGTTTGAACGACATAAATACGGTCCTCAAGAAATCCCCCAGATTGGGTGTCATTCCAAATGTTGCCAAGTTTCCCCGGCACTTCATCCCAATATAGTTTGAATCCAAGATATCTTCCGGTTGACAAAATTCTCCCGGCTTTCTTTAGAACCTCCATTCCTTCATACTTAGTGGACCAGTGCCTCTCCCGTTCAGGGATATATTCCTTCCCTTCAAATGAAATTGACTTATCTTTTTCAGACGGTCCTTGCCCTGTGATTGGACCATAGCGGAATATTCTTGCGCCCAGAGGCAATTCAACAAGACGTCTTCTTTCTTGAACCGTCATACGCCTCATAGTACCATTTTCCAAATGCAAGTGTACATAATTCGGCTCATCAATCGGAGGAGTTGATCCTTTACTTGTGAGAGGACGAAATTTCATAGATACCCGGTCTTTGGCATACCAAAGCAATGTATCGGTTGCAGCCCCGAGTAATGAATCGCTATGCCCGCCAGTTTTTCTAAAGAAAACCTGCCCAGCAAAATTTTCCGCCCCAAACACCTCATCCATCAAACACCTCACCAGATGCACATTCTCATCCCCGATCTGCACAAAGACACTCCCGGTCTCGGTCAACAATTCCCTTGATACGACCAGATGGTCCCGCAAATAACTCAAGTACGAATGAATGCCCAGCTTCCATGTATCTCTAAAAGCTTTAATCTGCTCCGGCTGCCGTGTTACTTCTTCTACTTTTCCGTCCTTGACATCTCTCTTTCTGGTGCTGACCTGCCAGTTTGATCCGAACTTGATCCCGTAAGGCGGATCAATATAGAACATCTGAACCTGTCCTTTGAGACCCTCTTTTTCAGCCAAGGATGTCATCACATAGAGTGAATCACCCAGAATCATCCGGTTTGACCAGTTGGTCCCGTGATGGTAAAAATCGATCATCTCCTCGAATTCAATGCCGTTAAAGTCCTCAAAGAGACTGGCCTGGGCCGGAGCTTCCTTTTTTTCGGTCCTGCGCACATCTTCTATTATGCTCTGGGGGTGAATCTTCTCCTGGATATAGATGGGTACCGACGCTACTGCCAGATCCCGCTGATCCTGCTCATCCTTCCCTTTCCAGACAAGCTGGGGGTCCAATGATGGGTCTCTGGGATAGAGGGCTGTTTCCGGCCGGTTTTCGTCTTCCTTCACAAAATCACGGAGTTCCTCGGTGGGGATGTTGGCGCGCTTGTCCTTGTGCTTCAGGCTATCAATCGGTTTGCTCTTGTTTGTCTTTTTCTTCCCTGCCATGTCTCAGTTCTCCGTTAATTAATTCCATATGGCTTCAATCAGGCCACTTTCGCAGATCGCCCCGTCAGAAGATTCAGTGTTTGAGGAAGTTACGAATCATACTCTTGGCATTCCATGGGTCATCTATCTCCAGGAATGCCCATCTGCCTAATCCGCCATGGTTGTTGACCGCCGGCACCCATAAGAGTCGGGCAGTCGCTACTTTGGCCTCTTTGTCCTTCTTTTTTTCACCTGTCACCTCGATAATCAGGTTCAGCAAGTCATCTTTTCCCGCTCCGTCATCCAGACAGACCAGAAAATCCGGAATATAATTCTTCTCCTGTCCGTTAATAGTATATGGGATGCTGAAGCCGATGTTGTGATTTTTGGCATAGGCAAAGACTTCCTTCATCTCTTCCAGGGCCTGGGCCATTTTCTGCTCCCATGATCCGGTATCCGCTACAACATGCGATATATGACACTTATCGGAATCAGTTTTATAAGTCGGCCGCGCAGTATCAAAGTCTACATAACGGGTAGAGCCTGTAGAATCATAGGGATACAGGATGGGCTTGAGTGTCTTGTCTCCTGATTCCGCAGCCACAATAGCCCGGTATATGCGGTCTGCCGCATCATTGGCGAACTGAATTAGGAGAAGCAGTTGAGGAAATACATTGTCCTTTATGACAACGCATTCATCCAGCCAGCATCTGGCAATTCCGAGTATTTGTGGAAACAGCCAGGGCTTTGAATTTCCATCGTCATCGTGAAAATATTTCTCAAGGGTCAGCTTTGCAAGGAGAAATACCACCTCTTGCACGCGCCTGTTTTTGAGATCATCAAGAGTCAGAATCGTTGATTCGCCGACAATGGGAGCGTTTTCGGTTTTAGTGGGGATGTCCAGGGTGGACAGCACAAGCCTGGATTCATCGGTGAAAACCGCTTTTAGTTTCTCGCATGGTAATTCATAACGATATCCTGTAAGACGAGGAAACATGATCTCTCTTGAGATTCGTTCCGCAAGAGCGCGGACATGAGTAATTTCAGGACCAGGTTCAGGATCAGGACCTGAACCTGCGCAGGGGATGAAAGAGAACGGGACTCCATAGACCTCAGCATACTCTACGGGAAATGCTTCTAAATCAACTGTTTTGCCGTTTACCTGCAAACGCCGGGCTACAGTGGTATAACTCATCCGGCGAAGGCCGCGGCCCACCACCTGTTCACAGAGAAGCTGTGTTCCAAATGCCCTTACTCCCAGGATATGAGTTACCATGTTGGCGTCCCATCCTTCGGTCAGCATGGATACCGAGACAACGCATTTTATCTGCTCACCAAGTTTCCCGGGTTTGCCGACCGTGTTCATCACCTCGCGTAACAGGTCTTCATCCGTGAGTTTGTCCACATCCCTGCCGGGGAAGCGGGCGCGGTATTCGGACTTGAACTCTTCAATCTCCCTTGCCGCTATTTTTTTAAATTCCATGCTCATGGCCTCGCCCGATTCAAGCTGCTCGCTGTCGATCAGAATGGTATTCGGCCGCCGGCTCCATATGCCGTTTTGCTCATTGCTAAAAACCGGCATATTCCCTGGGACAACGATAGTGGAATCATCCGAAAGGGTTTTTTCCCATCCGGCGATATAATCAAATATGAGCTTTGATACGCTGGTATTATTGCAGACCACAATAAAGACCGGCGGTGTAAGCCCATTAGTCCCGGCCCCGGCATTTTGTTCCCACCGGCGGTAATATTTTTCATAGTTTTCATAGAGGCTCTTGAGCGCTCCTTCCAGAATGGCCGGCAGTTTCGGTTCTCCGCTTAAGGCCTGTGTCTTTCTGCCCTTTTTGGGAAGATGATCACGGATGCGGAGCCATAGATCCCTGTATGTGGGCTGCTCCCCTGTCATGGAATCGTCGGCTATGGGCACGCGAGGGACTTTGACGATGCCGCACTCTATGGCATCAATAAGGGAAAAATCAGAGGCCACCCAGGGAAAAAGCGTCCCCTCGGGATAACCGGAACCGCTCAGGAAGAAAGGTGTGGCAGACAGGTCATAAATCGCCTTTATGCCGATCTTGGACTTTACTGCTTCCAGTCCTGAAATCCATATACGAGCAGCCTCTTCCCTTTTTTGAGCCTCTTTTCTTGCATCGCCTTTCAGCCTTTCTTCCGGACTTTCCGGCTTTCGACGATAACAGTGGTGGGCCTCATCATTAATAACAAGGATATTCTTCTTATTTCCCAGCTCACGGCAGACGCGGCGCACCATCTGGACAGGTGTTTCAGTGAAGGGGCTGGCTTCTTCCCCTGCAAGAATGTTTTTAGTAAGTCTGCTTGCTCTGTTTCGTTCCTTAAGCTTAAAGGCATGAAAGTTGGTAATAATGATCTTAGCCTTTCCCAATTGATTGAGTAAATCGGGTGGGACGATATCCATTTTCCGGTAATAATTTTGAGGATCATTAGGCAGGAGTACCCTGAGACGATCCCGTATAGTAATGCCGGGAGTCACAATAAGAAATGTATCTGAAAAACGGGAGTCCTGCTTGCCGGCATTTTTGTTAAGGACATGCCATGCAATGAGCATAGCCATAACAACAGTCTTGCCGCTGCCCGTGGCCATTTTAAAAGCAATGCGATAAATAAGAGGGTTGGCATCCTCATTGGCCTTGCGTAATTCATTCTCAATCCAGGCGTCACCATACTTCTTCGCCGCTTCTGTTATGTAAATAAGGGTCTCCAATGCCTCTATCTGGCAAAAGAAGAGTCTTGGTTCCCGCTCTGACCGTTGCCAGTATTCGAGCAGGCGTGAAGAGATCCTGGTAATTCCTGGATAACCTCCCTGTCTCCATTTGGCAACACGGATGCGGACCTGGTTGATAAACTCGTTCTCTTTAATACGGTCTTCTTTCCATTCTGTGTCAAAGGAGAGCTGCTGCTGTTTGCTTTTCTTTTTGGGCCTGGGGACAGGAATAAAATAGGAGCTTACACGGCGGGCTTCATTAATTTCATTGGTAATACCGTCTTCGGTAAACCGAAAATGCCTCTCAGGTTCCTCAAAAGGTGAATTGATGATCGGGTTTTCAATGATAACCTGTTTCATTGATTATTTCCCTTTTCCAAAGCAAGATCGAGCTATAAGAAAAAATTTAAAAGGAACTTAACAAAAACAATGACAGCCGTCAACAATACAGGTACGAAGAGAATGCCCTTTAATAACTGAATTTTGTTGACGTCAACCGTTCGTGCAGAGCATTCATAACTCTAAAATACGAAATGGCAGAATCCTCTCTGTCCAAGAAACCAAAATACAGGCTTAAAGTTCACATCACATTCCTGAATTTGAAATCTACTACCTGATGGATCTTTTTAAAATCAGAGATATTTGTTGTTACAACTACCGCCCCTATCTGTCTGGCAAGCAGTGCAATGGAAACGTCGTTGTAGATACGAAGATTTGCCGGATCAAGCCTGCCGGAAGAACGAAGCTTCTGACATACCCTGCCAATCAAGACCTGTGTCGCGGATGAGGGGACTACAAGTCTTCCTAATTGGATAAATTTGGCCCCAAAATTGATAAGATGATTGATTTCTCGTTTTTTCCCGGCTCCGATCCATAATTCATGGAGCACTGGATGAACCAGATACATCACCTTGTTGAATCCATCGATTTCATCTTGATAAAGGCCCTGGTTGAAAACTCCAATATATACACTCGTATCAAAAACAACTTTCTCCTGCATTCCTTAGATCTCCTCAAAATCAAAACTTCCAGCGTCCTTAAGGGTTGTCTCTGCAAGCTGAAAATCGGTGTCAAATTGCTTTATGACGGCATTTATGGCCTCCTTTTCCGATTTTGCTTTCAGCGCCGCTTTGATACGGTTAATCTGATCCTGATCCAGTTCAATGGTCTTCTTTACAAGCGCCATTTCATTCCTCCATTTGATACATATAATGTGTCTGTTTTATATGTTTTAATAATAGCAAGGTGCTGTTATTTGTCAAGAACAAAAAAACCGAGGAACAAAGCTTTGTACAAAACTTGATAATTTAATTTCAAACCACTGCCAATTAATCATCTTTAACCTAAAACCTGCATAGGCAATCTTCATGCCCTGCGGCTTGCGGCTGCGGCAAACTCGGCACTTGCAGGATTTAGGTTGCACGCTAAAACAATCTATGCTAATTTTAAATTATTATGAAACAATATACTATAGATGATCTGAGGCTTGGAGAATACGAAAAGATTAAGACTTATCTGGATGAAAACGTTGGTCCCTCAAAAATGGATGGAATATACTGGATACAACTTGATGAAAATATCCTGACTGATATTCAGGCTGAACATAAAGAATGCCGGCCATTTTATTTTGCAATAGATATAGGACCTAATGCCGTGTCGTGTGAACTCCTTATAAGATCCAGAAGTACAATAAAATGCAATTGTACAAGCTATGCTACTGAATCCCAGCGCAACTGGATTATTAAATTTGCCGACGCAATATTCGAAAAACTGGGAATAACAACTTAGGGACTCCGAGTCCCTAAGCAGGATAATGGGATCTGAATTATAACTCACGATGCTTTATCATATGATACGAACCCTGATTATTGCAATATTTGTCCTTCCAGCTACAATCTTCTTTAGTAGCTTAACCGTATTTTTATCCTTTATAAGTAAAAATAATAAGTTAGCTTATAAGACTACAAAAGCATGGGCTAAATTCGTGCTTGTTGTCAGCCGCATTAAAGTAACCGTCAATGGCCTTTACAACATACGACCTGACAGATCTTACATTTATATGTCTAACCACCAGAGCAACTTTGATATTCCTGTTGTCCTTGCCTATCTTCCTTTTCAGTTCAGATGGGTTGCAAAAGCAGAACTTTTCAAGATACCGATTTTCGGTTATGCGATGCACAGAATCGGGCATATAAATATTGACCGATCAAACCGAAGAGCTGCTTTTAAAAGTTTAAAAAAGGCTGCTAAAAATATTCGGGAAGGTGTATCTGTTTTAATCTATCCTGAGGGTACGCGCAGCAAAGATGGTAATATCGGGTCATTTAAAAGAGGTGGCTTTATTTTGGCTGTGGAATCCGGGGTTCCGATTGTTCCGGTAATAATACATGGGACATGGCCCATTATGCCAAAAAATAAAACCACTATAAGACCGGGAAATGTTACTATAGAAATTAAAGAACCTATTGAAACAAAAAATTATACTAGAAAAAGTAAGGACGATCTTCTGGAAAAAGTAAGAAATATAATTTGCGAATCTTTTGAAAAAGGGGAAATGGGCAAACTATGAAATTAAAAATTATCCCCTTGGGTGGTCTGGGAGAAATTGGTCTTAATATGATGGCCTTTGAATACGGGGATACTATTTTTGTTGTTGATGCAGGCCTTATGTTCCCTGAAGATTATATGCTTGGTGTTGACTATGTTATACCTGATATCAATTACCTGAGAGAGAACAAGTCTAAAGTTTCAGGAATTGTTTTAACTCATGCTCACGAAGATCATATTGGAGCCCTGCCCTATCTGCTTAAAGAAATAAAAGCTCCGGTCTTTGGAACTCGTTTCACGCTTGGAATAGTAAGGCACAAACTTGAAGAACATGGCCTTCTTTTATCAACATCACTCAATGAAATTTCTCATAGAAAAAAACTTAAAATAGGAATCTTTGAGCTCGAATTTATCCGTGTAAGTCACAGCGTTGTGGATGGCATTGGAATTGCCATTAAAACACCTTATGGCCTTATTGTACACACAGGCGATTTTAAAATCAGCCATATGCCGGTGGATGGTGTAATGACCGATCTAAATAAGTTCGCCAGGTGTGGAGATGAAGGAGTCCTTGCGCTGCTGTCAGACTCCACAAATGTGGAAAAGGAAGGCTATACTATATCCGACAAGGAAATAGGTGAAACACTGGCAAAGATAATAACTGAAAGCCAGGGGCGTATAATTGTAGCTCTTTTTGCTTCAAATGTCGCAAGAATACAGCAAATAGTTAATATTGCGAGGTCAAAAGGAAGTAAAGTACTCATTAGCGGCAGAAGTATAGAAACCAGCACAAATATTGCGAAAGAGCTTGGATACATCCATATCCCTGAGGGGATGGAAATTGATATCAAACAGATCAATGACTTTAAAGACGA
>Ga0180015_1000201_pt1 | contig 18112 bp, 21 predicted proteins | sample KR13_S2_MetaG_FD_116508 | JGI IMG/M metagenome (GOLD analysis project Ga0180015, IMG submission 116508) | Groundwater microbial communities from the Olkiluoto Island deep subsurface site, Finland - KR13_S2_MetaG | ecosystem: Environmental > Aquatic > Deep subsurface > Groundwater | place...
GACTACCGGGTCATCATTCAGGCAGTCTCCGGGGACTATCACGCGCCCCCGCGGCTGGAAACCACCGCCAGTCATTGCTTCTATCATTACATTGATGTCATTGGAGTGGTCAATATGCCTGTGTGACAGGACTATTGCATCAAGTGAGGAGGGTTTGAGCGCGTGCTTATGCGCCATCACAAGACTTCCAGGTCCCGGGTCCTGCAATATATTTACGCCGTCGAGGGTGAGCCAGAAACCGCCGCTGTGGCGCATCTGGTTAAGCACCACCATCCTTCCTCCTCCTGTACCGAGAAAAATAACACCTGACATTAATTATTAATATGTTTTACTTATACAAAAAATATTTGTTCATATATCTGCCTGGTGTGCACTTCGCATGGGGGGCATGGGCGCGTGGAATGGGGGCGGGGATTTGCGATCGTTGAGTGCTTTGCGGGTTTAGTCAATTAGTGGCACCGCAAAGGACGCATAGATTTAAAAGACGCGCCATATTATTTTAGGGACGGCGCGGGGGTGGAGAAAAAGGAGGCAAGGCGAAGTTGCTGGATTATAGTCTCTGTTTTGTGATTCCTTATGACAGTTAATGCAATAATTCGGTAAATTCTTCCACGGTCAAACCCGCTTGTTTGATAATAGTCCTCAATGTTCCCCGTGCGATCTCTTTATGGTTCGGAATAGTTAGAGCCTGTCTTTCGGGATGTCGCAAATGGATGTGACTGCCTGTCTGACCGCGTATGTAGTATCCTATCTTAGCCAGAACTTTTATTGCCTCTTTCCCAGAAACAACAGGTAATTTGCTCATACTGCGACAGAAACCATAGTTTCTTTTATCCCGGCTGGTGGAGTTATAGGAATACCATCTTCTGCCAACATTGAAATGTGCAACTCAATAGCTTCTTTAATGTTTTCGATGGCTTCTTTCTCGGTTTTACCCTGGGATATGCACCCTGGCAGGGCTGGAACTGTTACTATGTACCAACCGTCTTCGTCTTTTTCCAAACGCACTTTAAACTTCATAAAAATGCCTCAATGGGTATCATTAATTAATATACATTAATGGGATAAAGTATTTGTGGTAAAAGTCAGGTGAAATATCAAATGCAAAAATAATTCATTCTGTCTGGCGCCCCGCGCCGCCATGGATGCGCTGCGCATGGGGGCATGTGCGCGTGGAATTGGGGCGGAGATTTGCGTTGTCTGCACGCGTTGTGGTTTTAGCTGGGAAGGGCATCGCGGAGGACGTGAATATTTTTCTTAGAAACTTTTATCTATTCGTACGAAAATCATACGTATGAGCTGAAATGCTAATACAAAGAATAGTTATGTCACCCGAAGTTGCTGAAAAAATCAAATGTAAACATGGTCTTGACCCGATCGTGGCAAGAAATGTTTTGGAAGGGATCAATTACATTGAAAAAGTAGGGGGAGGCAGTTATATGGCAATCGGGTTGTGCTCTGCCGGATACGTGACATTATTTTTTGAATATGAAGCTGGAACGGCTGAAGTAAAAACCGCATACAATTCATCAAACTGGCAGATTGATCTTTACAGAAGAAAGAGAGGATAATTATGAAGGCTAAAAAGAAAGAAATTGATTATGAAAATATCCTGCCTGAGGACTTGACAGGTGAAGAGGGAATTTTCGAAGTTAAACTGGACTCAAAAGCCACGGCATATTGCACGGACTGCCGCATAAAAATGGAACCCGCAAAGCTCGATGTAAAGAGAGGCGATATTATGGTCATGAACGTGAATGCCTACAAATGCCCGAAGTGTGGAAAAGAGCTGCTTGACATTGAAACTGCATCACGAATAGAGCGGGAGTTTGCGCTAAGGAATTCGGAAGAGATAAAGGGCTATGAAGTCAAAATATCATCGGACGGGAGGAACTACCTGATACGGTTCCCGAAAGAGCTATCCAAAATGCTTGCCACTAAAAAATTCGCAAAAATACTCCCTGTGGATGCAGATGAGTTTGTTGTGAAGGTCGTTTGAAATATGCAAAAATAATTCAGGTTGTCCGGCGCCGCGCCGCGGGTGATGCGCTGCGTATGGGGGGAATGGGCGCGCGGAATGGGGGCGCAGATTTGAGTTATTTGAGAGCTTTGCGGTTTTAGATGGTCATGGCACTGCGAAGGACATAATGATTTGATATACCATGCTATTAGATACTATGTCACGTGTTAATTTAGGGAAAGAATGAGTTCAATTTAAATAAAAGTAAAACTAACTAATTTAGCATAAAGTGATGACATGCAGAAGCAAAAGTTCAAGGAAGAAATGGACACGCGGGAAATAATTGAAAAAAGATTCGAGATACTGGCTTGCTCCAGATTGCGGGATAAAGACCGGATCAAACAGGCGGTTTCGGTTCAGGATAGATTAAGAAGTAGATCCAAAGCATGGTCCGGGACTGAAGAGATCAGAAAATGGCGAAACCAGAGAAAGTGAATGGTGTATTCGTTCTGGATGCATCTGTTGTGATCAAGTGGTTTTCAGAAGAAGAATACACAGACAGAGCTTTGAAGTTAAGGGATGATTTTTCTAAAGGGGATATTGAGCTTGTTGTTCCAGACCTGATACTTTATGAAGTCTCAAACGCCCTTCGCTATAATCCGGATTTTGATGAAACAGACGTTGCCGATGCCGTTGGAACATTATTTGATATTGGGATAAGCATTATAGTTCCGAACAGAGAGGTCATAAATTCAGCATTGAATCTTGCCTATGAGCACAAGATCACGGTTTATGACGCTTACTACGTTGCACTGGCAAAGGAGATCAATTTCAAGCTGATTACTGCTGACAGGAAACTCTATCTAAAAATTAAAGACTTGAAGTTTGCAAAATATATCGATGAAATTTGAGCTTCGATAACCTGAATTTTGCGACGGCGACTGGGGGGCATGGGAGAGTGGAATGGGGCGGTGATTTGCGTTCTCTGCGCGATTTGGCGGTTTTAGATAGCCGGGGCACCGCGATGAATAGGCTGGGGTATTTCTCTCCGATCTTTTTTAGCGGTTAACAAAAATAAGTCAATCGCTACATTGATTTCTTTCAATGCGTCCTCCTCAGTTTCCCCAAAAGCTGAGCATTCAATCAGTTCTGGCACAACTGCAATATAGCCTTCATCTTCCTCGCTATAGAAAATCTCTATCTTCTCTATTCTCATCATCTCTCAATCAATCCCTCCACCGCCTTCATAAACTCCCTGCAAATATCAACTGCATATCTCATATCGATTTCCAACGATATGACCTCCAGCGAATACTGCGTCTCATGCCTTGCATCGCGCAGAGCATCGAGATGACCGAGAAAATCTGCCTTCAGCAGCCCTTTGCGCACATATTTTTCTTCGACATACCGGGCTATGCAGAAGTGGCTTCTCTCCTTTATACCATCCCTGAAAAGCAGCGCTCTTGATGTGTGAAAGAAAGCATTATAAAGCGCAATCGTTCCCATCCGGCTTTTGTCCATATTGATCAGATCAACCGCATCCACCAGGAAAATCTCTGCCTGCTTAAGGCTTTTTCTCGCAAGTCCGGTACTTGGACCTGTATTTGTAAGCAGTCTTCTTTCAAAGCAATCAGATAATTCAGTCAAATATATCCTCTCCTGCAGATGTCAGTTTTAGCCTGAAATAGAATTCAGGATCCTTCTCCTTTAAGTCCTTGATCTTTTTGTCAGTCAGAACCAACAGTTTCACTTCCTTCTTAAAATCAGTTTCTATTTTTCTCGTTATGTTTTTCAGTTCAATTGCATCAACATGATCTTTTATATAAATCCACAGGTCTATATCGCTCTCAGGTGTATCTTTTCCAGCGGCAAAGCTGCCGTATATGCCCAAGCTTCCATGTTTTTTTAATTCTTTGAATGAACTGTGGTTCTGTATCTCATCAATATTGATAAGTTGTCTGATTTTACCAAGGAGCAGGTTGTTCCTATCAAATGACAGGATTTTTTTATTTTTGAGCTTCTTTTCCTTTATGAACCCTAATTTTCTAAATAGTTTAATAGTCTGATGAACCTGTGCAGGGGATGCGCCTGTATTTTCTGAGATCTCCCTTATATAAGTTTCATTTTTACTGGCTAGTTCTTTCAGGATGATCTGGTTCTTTTTGGAGAACAATCTGTTCAAATCGTTCATTGATACTAAACATATTGTTTATTATTAATAAACATTTTGTTCATTTTGAGTGAACAAACTGAGCAAAGTCGATGAGAGCCCACCCAGGGACGGCGCTGAGGATTAAAAGGAAGGCTAATATGGTGAATTGAAAACTGGTTTATTGGTAATTGAATGTCCTGCGCCGCGCCGCCTGTGGATGCGCTGCGAATGGGGGGCATGGGCGCGTGGAATGGGGGCGCAGATTTGCGTTGTTTATGCGCTTTACGGTTTTAGCTGGGCATGGGCACCGCGAAGGACGAAAAGGGCGCGAAGATGTAGGAGATGTGCCATTTTCATTTTAGGGGCGGCGCGCGGACGGCTCATTAGCCAAGAAATAGGTTTATGAATTGGCAGGTAATAAAGACTGTTATGCAAGCCCAGAGAGTATTGGCACGGATGAAAAAACTTGAAAAGGAGATGCAAGAGCTGAGACGAGGTCTTTACTCCCATTTAGAAGTTTCTGCATCTAAACCAAAAAAAGCGATGCATATAGCTGCAACTGAATTCTTAGAACTTAAGAACATTAAGGATAAAATTGAAGCAGGTTCCGTCGAACTGATTCGAAAAGAGAGAAAGCATGCCAGGGGTTATTAATACCAGAGTAACTCTCGATTCTAACGTGCTTATTTCTGCCGTTAAAGAAAATGAAGAATACAGCAAAGTATGTGGTGATATATTGAATCATGTGGGCACTTCATTCGTTTTATACCAGCCGACTCTGAGTATTACGGAACTTTACAATGCTATTGGTAAAACCAAAGGCGAACAGACGGCAAAGAAAGCTTTGAAGAAATTTTATAAAATGGTCTATCATCTCGAAGACTACGGTTCCCGTGCCCATTGCGAAAGGGTGGGAAAAACCGCTTTGAAATATAGAGTATATTCAGCCGATGCTTTTTATTTGCAGACTTCTCTTGATTTTAAGACCGTACTTATATCTCTTGATGAAGAGGATTTTATAGACAGAATTAAAGTGAAAGATGCTGATTATACTGTTTTTCATGCACGTGATGCTCTATCTGAGTTATTGAAGCAATAAATTTGGTTATTTGGACAACGTCGGGGGGCGGGCGGGTTTGCGGCACCTCCATGCAAAAATAATTCAGGCTGTCCTGCGCCGCCTGGGGATGCGCTGCGCATGGGGGGCATGGGCGCGTGGAATGGGGGGGCGGGTTTGCGTTATTTGAGAGCTTTGCGGTTTTAGATGGGAGGGGCACCGCTAAGGACATAAAGCTTTGAGAGATGCAGCAGTATCATTTTGGGGATGGCGCCGTGGCAAGCTTCCGTCTCCGGGGTATAATTACCTCCAAACCTTTTCTCCGTTACGGGATTATAAACGATAAGTTTTAACTCATCACAAATCTAAAGAGTATATACAATGTCTTCAATAGAATCTGTATCATCAGTAACCGCCGAACTCAGTCATGCGATCGGTTTACCTGAGGATGTCTTAATTCACAGAGGCTTGATATCATTTATTGAAAAGGAGATCCGTCTTGCAGAGGCAGATATCGCGGACTTCAGGGATAGATACAATGTTGCCTTGAAAGAAGAATTACACGAGGCGATAAAATCCAAAAAGATACCAAGTCATCCGGCGTGGGAAGATTATATTGTATGGAAGAACAAGGAGAAGTACATCTCTGACTTAAAGGCACGTCTTGGTAGGGTACAGTAGATGCTTTTGACCTATCAGGAACTTGAAAGGATAGCCAGGATAGAGTTTTCAAATATCGTTAAAGAGATTAAGTTTATCGGAGGCAGGTCTGCGCAACCCAATAAGCTGAGAGTGTATTTTATTGATAAAAGTTTCCTCGATGTCTGGTTGAGCGACGAGAATGATTATTCTTACCACTGGGAGCAGAGAGCCCAACGTGGTTTAATCCATCGCTGGGATAATGCGCCGGATCATCCAGAAATCGAATCTTTCCCTCATCACTTTCATAATGGGGAAGAGAGTAAGGTTGTGAAGAGCAATCTATATACTGATAGCAAAAGGGCTTTCAGAGAAGTTCTTGGGTTTATTGTGAATAAATTAAAGGAGCTTCGTACAGATTAAGGGATGAGCATTAAAGATATATAATAATTCAGGCTGTCCGTCGCCGCGCCGCCAGCTAAGCGCTGCGCACTGGGGGCATGAGAATGTGCGATCGCTGGTTTGTGTTATGTGTGAGCTTTGCGGTATTATTAATCAAAGCAACAATAATTCTGTGAGCGGTAATATCTTAAGAGCCCTTTACTGTGAAGGTTTTTAATAGTCTCACGCAGGTTGCTGTGATATCTGGAAGGCAGCTTTTTACGAATGGTGGCTTCTGATGTTTTTGTTCTGCGACACATGCAGCTTTCCAAGTAGCTCAAGTACCTTGCATTCATCCTGTGTCATGCCAGCGTCGCTCATCTGGGGCATAAGAGGCAAATAACATTATAAATCCAGCGCAAAAGAGTTAAGTAGTATAAATATTAAACTTAAAGACTATATATTATACTATGTACTTATTATCTGAGCTATTTGGAGATTGTCCACAGGTCAAAATAGTTGAGACTTTTGCAGAAAACTATAATGAAACATTATCGGGTCCTGATATCGCAAGGATGACAGGTGTGACGAAGGCAACAGTTTATTCCCATATCAATAAACTCTTAAAAGAAGATATTGTCAGGAAAGTGAAAAAGGTTGGAAAAACACAGCTCTACCAGCTTAACAATGATAATCCAAAATCCAAGATGATCTTAATGCTGGAGCGATTTATTGTTTCAGAACGCCTTGGAAAACTTACTGAAAAAGAGGCAGTAAGTCACCAATTTGTAAGTGTTCCTCAAACTGAGCAAGGTATTGAATCAACTTCGCAGTAAGAATTGTCAGGCGCCGCCGGGACTTTTGCGCAGATGTGAAATCACAAGCCGGCGCAAAAATATGTCGTAAAAAGCGTTCATGCTTTGCGTTCTTTGCGGTGAAAAGCGCGGATAATTTATTAACAATTTAATATATTTTTATAGGCGCGCGGACATGCTCCCGAAATAGCCTCAAGAAATCCAGAGGCGGCGCGTCCTCCTGTCCCCATCTCCGCCTCTGTGTTCCGTCCACCGTGCCGCGCCGTGGAATCCAGCCAGGGGAGGCGCGCAGGAAAGCAAACCGTTTGGTGCGCGCCGAGATGTCCGCAAAAAATAGTCTCTTGGCAATACGAATCCGCAGATTACACAGATTTCGCAGATTAAAAACGAAATTCCGGCGCAAATATCTATAAAAATAACGTTCCAGCTTTGCGTCCTTTGCGGTGAAAAGTGTGGTTTATTTATTAACATTTTAATATATTTTTTTGGCACGCGGCTACATTTCCGATGCAGCTTTCATGAATTATAGAGGCGGCGCGTCCTCCTGTCCCCATATCCGCCCCAGGGTCAAGTCCGCTGCATCATGACGCGCCGGGGTAGCAAGCGAGGACAGGCGCGCCTGAAATCAAACTGTTCGATGCGCGCCGAGTTTTCCACGAAAAAAAGTGCCTTAGCATATCGATAATGAACACGGAAAATCGTATCCGTGGGTATCCGCGCAATCCGTGAAATCCGTGTTCTATCGTAAGCGCTGAAGAACACAGACATGCCCCGAATCAACCTTCATATGTTCACAAGGCGGCGCGCCCCCCTGTCCCCATATCCGCCCCTGGGTTACGTCCGCTGCATCGTGCCGCGCCGGGAATCCAGCCAGGGGAAGCGCGCCGGAAATCAACAGAGTCAATGCGCGCCGAGGGTTCAGCAAAAAAAGAGCTTTAGCAATCCGAAACCATAGAGAATCCAACAGTATCGACCGGGAACACGGATTACACGGATCGGACGGATTTCCACGGATATTCGTATCCGTGCGTATCTGTGTAATCCGTGTCATCCGTGTGCTATCGTAGATGCTGATTGACTCAAACATGCCCCGAAGCAACCTTCATGATTTCACAAGGCAGGCGCGCCCCTGTCTCCATATCTGCCCCTGGGTCACGTCCGCATCATCATGACGCGCCGGGAATCTAGCCAGGGGAAGCGCGCCTGAGAGCAAGCAATGCCATGCGCGCCGGGTCTCCACAAAAAAAAAAGAGTTCCAGCAAGTTTAATCCGCAGATTTCGCAGATTTGCGCAGATGTGAAATCACAAGCCGGCGTAAATATATATCGTAAAAAGCGTTCCAGCTTTGCGTTCTTTGCGGTGAAAAGCACGGAACATTTATGCACATTTTTATATATTTTACTACGCGCCGGGAGTTTCAGCAAAATAAGAGCCCTGGCAATACGAAACCGCAGATAAACGCAGATGAACGCAGATTTAAATCGACATGGCGGCGCAAATATTTGAAAAAAAGCGTTCCTGCTTTGCGATCTTTGCAGTCTTTGCGAGACTTTTTATGATCTTCTGATTTGAAAAACCACAGAGAGCACAGAGTACACAGAGAAAAGCGGCATCGCTCTGCGCTCTCTGTGTACTCTGTGGTTAAAAAGCGTTGCAGCTATTCCTTTTTCAAGATATTTTCAGATAGATTCGCTTTGCGGTGAAAAGCACGAAATATTTATTAACATTTTAATATATTTTTGTAGGCGCGCAATCACGTTCCCGATGCAGCTTTCGTAAAATTCTAAGGGCGGCGCGTCCCCCTGTCCCCATAGCTGCCCCTGTGTTCCGCCCACCATGCCGCGCCGGGGAGCAAGCAAGGCCATACGCGCCGGGGTCTCCACATAAAAAAGAGTTCCAGCAAGTTTAATCCGCAGATTTCACAGATTTGCGCAGATTAATTGCTATGTCTTCTGAAAAACCACAGAGAGCACAGAGGACACAGAGAAAAACGGCATCCCTCTGTGCTCTCTGAGTACTCTGTGGTTAAAAAACTATGCAGCTATTTCTTTTTTCTGAATTTTTCAGATAGTATCGCCTTTGCAATGAAAATCGCAAAATATTTATATACATTTTAATATATTTTTTTTCGGCGCGCGGCTACATTTCCGATGCAGCGTTCATGAAATCCAGAGGCGGCGCATCCCACTGCCCCCATATCCGCCCCTGTGTTCCGCCCACCGTGCCGCGCCGGGGAATCCAGCGAGGGGAGGCGCGCAGGAAAGCAAAACGTTCGATAAGCGCCGTAGTTTTAGCAATAAAAGTGTTCTGGCAATCCGAAACCGCAGATGAACGCAAATGAACGCAGATTTAAATCGACATGCTGGCGCAAATATCAGAAAAAATGCGTTCATGCTTTGCGTTTTTCTCGATGAAACGCGCCGATTTAATTATCAACATATTAATATATTTTTCTTGACGCACTCCAGCGGTTACCACTCTATTCTATTTCTTCACTTTCAAGTTTATCTTCTAAATCACTGCGGAATTTATTACCTAAAAGTCGTCCATCTTGTAAATGATCGAAGAAAACAAGGTATGAATTCGGGCTTAAGATATGAAAGTGATAAACCTCTTTGATATTTCTTGTTTTAAGTTCTCCATTAAGGTTTTCAAAATGCTGGCAAGCATATTTTAACTTGGCCATATTTTCAGGGTTTATATCATCATCTGCTTTTGTTTCTAATATAATGAAGTGAACAGTGTCATCCCTTTTCAATTTTATGAAAAAGTCAGGATTGAATGATTGGATTTTTGAATGCTTTCCTCCAACCGATGTAATGGAATATTCAATAGAATAGAAGCCCAAATCTCTTGACTTCATCCATGCTTCAATTTGCTGTGTATTTTCCTTCTTGCAAAGATGTTCTATGAATTTCCGTTCTGGCTCAGACTTGGTAAAAACAAGGTCAAGCGGCGTCTTAAAAAGAAAAGCATTGATTTCCTTGGACGCACTTTTTGGAAAAGTTTCATCTTCAATTACACCATCTAAGATTTCACGTACTTCTGTATCTAATTCTGTTGCATAGTTTGAAGAATAAAAGGCACTTGAATAATGACGAAGATTTCCTACTGCTATACTTTCTTTTTCAACATCGGCAGTATCAATCATAAAAGGATTTTTTGCTTTTCTCTCATAAACGGTTGTTTTGCCAGATTTCCTTAAGAGTGTATTAAAACTGCTTAATATTTTTTGCTTATTTATTTCAATCAAGCGGTCTTCTAAAATTCCAACATTGTCCATCGACTTGCGGATTATGCTTTTTATTTCCTCTTTTGGCGGAAGATTTTCTTTTGAATAACTCCCCGTAGGAAGTTTCAATATTTTTCCCTCCCATTCTCGCAACTTGAGTTCATCCAAAATTTTGTTTACGATTTCATCAATAGTGTAAGTATTGTAATGAATGAGTGTATTCTTGGAACTTATTTTATTTGCTAAACTGATGTAATCGGCTTTCTTCTCGATTTCTTCAACTTGTGATTGCAATTTAATGAACCCTTTGGTATAGTTAAATTCATGAGGCTTCTTTTCCGCTTCTTTCTCTATGGCTTCTTTTTCGTAATCTATCTGATGCAATTTAAAATGATGTTTGGCTCTGTCACCTTTTGCCAAAGGTGATGAAACTAATCTCATTTCAATTTCCAAAATTTCATCCACTAGTCCCCTAATGTTTCTACTCCAAGCAGCATGATTAAACACTCGAACCCTTGGTTGAGGAGTTTGATACTCAGATGGGATACGAAGTCCTCTTCCGAGAACCTGTGAAATTAACAATTTTGAATTAAATGCACGATCTTCCCATGGAACAATCTGAAAAACATTTTTTACATCCCAACCTTCGGTAAGCATGGAAACAGATACAATCCATTCGGTTGAATCTTCTGGCTTGTCCACATCCTTTAACTTTTTCACATTGGCTTTATGTTCGTTTGCTGATGTAACAATTAAAATTTTTTTTTCTACCTCTTCAGGTGTTAATCCTTCTTTCGTTACAATAAATTCTGAAAGTTGTGTTAAAAGATTTTTTGCTTTTTTAATATCTTTGGTGATTAAAATAGTCAACGGTTTTATTTTTCGATAAGTGTTTTTGTTATCCTGGTGGTTGTCATAAATTTCTTGAAATTTGATGTCGTCGTCTGCATCTTCATTTTCAGTAACATAATCAACCATCTTTACCATATTACCATTTACGGCTTGGCGTAAAGAGTAACGGTAAATAACATCATTGAAATAATCGTCTTTGATATAAGCCGTGCCTGTGAAACCAACAATGTATTTGAAATTAAAATCGGTGCTAAGTAAAAACTCTTTCCACTTTTTTAAACTTTGGCTTTCCTTATCTCTCCCCTCAATAGCATTGAAGATGTGATGCGCTTCATCATTTAATACTAAAGTCCTTTCTCCATTTCCTGCGAAGCTATCTTTTATAGATGAACCTGTTTTTTCATACACCGCATGAATGTTCTCTACACAAATGTCACCTTCCTTAATGGTAACATCTGCTGATTTTATTGACGGATTTTTGAATTTGCTTTCATCAGGAATGGCTTTGAGCAAAGTGGGGTCTTCAGCTAACTTTCTAAACTTCTCCATCAATCCGTCTTCAATGGTTAATGATGGGCACAACACCAAGACTCTATCCACTAAACCAAGCCCCAACATGATTTGGGCAATACCATAAATAACATAACTCTTTCCTGTCGCCGTGGCTAAATCAATAGAAGCAGATAATTTTCCGTGCATCTGCAAGTGATGTTGATAGTCCTCAACCGTTTGATAGCGGTTTTTGAGCTCTACCATTTTTGGATTTGTCCAATTCTCTCTTACCAAATCATCAATGTGATTGTATAAGCCAGAAGCCAAAAAAATGATAGATTTGTGAATAGCTTCTTTCTGATATTGGCGGTCGCCGCAAAGTATATCTAAATACCTGTCCCATGCTTCAAGGTTGAGTGTGGTAGGATTGAAATTTTTTGAAACCTGCAATACAAGGTCAGCTGTTTTATATGTTTTGATTTCTTGGATCATTTATTTCAACTTAAGTTCCTCTTTAAATTCATTACCGTAGATATCAACATAAATTATCATCATCCGTTCGCCACATTCATCTTTAGGGATAATAGGTAAAGAAATCTGATTGATGTGTTTGAGTTCTTCTTTGATGTTTTCGTTTTCTTCTTCGTCGTCATGCTTTTTTTTTCTTTTTAGGCAAAAGGTCTTCGGCAAAGTAATAGGCATCCATGTCAAACTCATTGCCACTAAAATCTTTGTCAATAAGGACCATTGACAAACTTTCAAAGTTCTCCATGTCGCGCTGGGTTTCTTCTTCGCTGAAATCGGAAAGGAATTTTTTGATGGTTATGTGATAGTCACCGTCTATTTCTTTCAATTCTGATTTTACTTCTGGCTGCCTCATAAAGTGGAAACCGATTGCATCTTCCAAATCGTTAACATTACTTTTGCTTTGTGGCTGACGGAATTTCTTGAATTCTACTTTGTGCAGTTCTTGAATGATGTGATAGGGGACTTTTAAAAAGTAATAGCGAACTTTCTCTATTTCGTAATAATCGCTTATGAAATCTACGTAATTGGCAGGGGCAATAATATAAACCCGTTTTCCTGCTTTTGTTCCAATGTGGCTGTGCAGGTTGTGAAGGAAATCTTCGTCAACTGTGCTATCTTTAAATTTCCAGTATTGCCAAATAATTACATTGTAACCGTCTTTCTTTTCTCCGTCAATCTGAATACCACTGATTGTTTTTAGCTTAGCATCGACTTCAAACAGGTTCATCACAAAATCGGAATACTCTTGCTGTTTTAGTTCAAAAATTTTTGCAAGATCATAATGACCGGTGTTGATTGAAATAAAACTTTTTGCTTTTTTGCCGTATTCTTTTTTTGGATTGCCAATTGATTTGCTGCTTTCAATATTCAGCAATCGTTTTTGAATTGTATATAATGCTAACTTACCTATGTCGCAAGTAATCCATTTGCGATTTAATTTTTCGGCTACCGCTGCTGTTGTTCCTGAACCCCCAAAGAAATCTAAAACAATGTCGCCTTCTTTGGTTGCTGCTTTTATGAATAGTTTTAATAGATCTTCAGGTTTTTCTGTTGGATAATCTGTGATTTGACTGAACTTTATCATTTCATTATTCCAGACATCACCAGCAGCAACAAATTCTGCACCAACACTTGTAATTTGCTTAATTACTTCTTCTTTAGTCTTATTCGGTTCTTTGAGGACATATGATTTTAATCCCACACCAGCTTCAAGTTCCCATTCAGCAGGGGTTCTTCCCATTCTTCCCCTCGTATAATACCATCCTATTTCATCTCGCTGAATATTTTTAATTGTTGACTCTTTATAGGGTCCTAAAATCGGATTCCAAAATCTTTCCTTTCTTATTTTTGAATAGATAAGTATATTTTGATATTCTGTAGGCATTGATGAACTTGGTGAATGTGAACGAGAACTTCCTCCTTCTCTTCCTTTATGCCAAACTATTTCATTTATATAATTTCCTTCACCAAATACCTCATCTAATACTATTTTGGCATAGTGTATTTTTTTATTATCTAGGTGAACAATAATATTGCCATCGTCTGAAAGTATTTCCCTTGCCACAATTAATCTTCTTCTTAAGAACTCAACGAACTCAGCACCTTTAATTTTATCAGTATATGCCTTATCACCTCCTTTACTCTTAAAATCAGATTCTGTAGCAAATGGCGGATCAATATAAATGAGTTTGACTTTGCCCTTTACTTGATTCTTAATTAGAGGTTCTTTATTTTCATAAATGGTTTTGAGGAATTGCAAGTTGTCACCAAATGCAATAATATTTCGCCAATCTTTCCATTGCTCACGGTGTCCGTTGTATATTTTTTCTACTTGCAAAGGTACGGGAGAAACCCCGTCTTCATTAGCGAGAATATCTTCTTTCCGCATCTTGCCGCCATATACCAACTCGTATTCCTTCTGCTTAACAGGAAAAAGTTTGTATTTGAAATCATCAGGGATGGTTTCGCCGTTCTGCAATCGATCAATAAGATCGTCTATTTCGTATTTAGTTAGATTCATATTCATTGGGGTCAAGCAAGCCATCTGCTTGAAAACTATAATAACTATCTTTGGTAATAATTATATGGTCAACTACCTGAATGCCCATCAACTTTGCTACTTCACAAAGTCGTTTGGTCAGCTTAATGTCGGCTTCTGATGGCTGTGCATCATCTGCCGGGTGATTGTGCACAAAAATAATTCCTGCTGCTCTGTCAGCCAAAGCATCAGCAAAAATTTCTCTCGGATGCACGACACTAAAATTGATTGTGCCTTTAAATACTTCTCGTTTATTAATGAGAGAAGATGCTCCTGTTAAAGTGATAGTGATAAAAAGTTCCTGCTTTTTATCGCGGAGGTCTGCCACGAGTGCAAGTATATCATCAGTGTTGCGGATTTTTTTGTCTTCCTTAATTAAATAGCGTTTGGCTAATTCAAATGCGGCTAAAATTTGTCCGGCCTTTGCCACACCTATTCCCTGAATTTGCTCGAGCTTTTCCAGTGTAATGCCCTCTTTTTCAGTTTCTATAAGTTTCAATATATCTGTTGCTTGAGCAGCAACGTCCCTACCTTCCATACCCCTACCCAAAATCACCATTAAAAGTTCATGACTGGAAAGAGCTGTAACACCTTTTTAACAAGTTTTTCTCTTGGACGATCAAGAATCGGTATATCAATTAACTTCTTCATAACTATTATATATTAGTATATATTATATTCAAATCATTTTTAAATGTAATGTAAAGGAGCCTTTAGATTAATTATTCCACAATTACATCTTATGTAATCGGTATGATCAATACTTTCATAATTCGAAAATGATTTACACGAAGTGCAATAAATCATTCGTTCAGTTTCCAACCATTTATTGAATATGGCTTCTATTTCAGGTGTGGTAAAAGGACTTGATTCGTTTTTCCAGTGAGTACAGTAGTTCCGGAAAATTGTTCCTGTTTCAAGTTCATCAAACAAAACCATAAGCTTGTGTTGCTTGCCGCTTTCTTTTAATAACTTATTAAAACGTGCTTTAAGGGGTTCAAAAAATTCTGACAGTGTGTAAACATTCTCTACCTTGTAAGGCATCGGTGTTCTGAGGTTTTCGTTTAGCACACCAAAGGTCCATTCTAAGTATCTGCCCAATGATTGACCAGCTTGAATTGGCTTGTCTTCCACCAACAATGCTGAAATTTCTTCTGAATAATTTTGTGCAAGACGGAAACGTGGGCCCGCTGCAAAATCCCAGCTTGTGAATTTGTAGCGATTCCAATTTGGGAAATCGCGTTGCAAGGTATCAAAGAATATTTGATCATGTGTAAGAATGAGTACTTGAAAATCATCAAATTTATTTGCCAATAATTGAGATACCCTTGATCTCTTAAAGCTGTCGAAACTGTTCACCACATCATCCAATATTATAAATTTGAACTGATCGTTAAAGTGTCTTACAGCAGCAAGGAAGATGGCCATACCGAAGCTGTTTACCTGTGATTCACTCAGAAACTTGAACGCAGGGGTAATTTTTTCAGACATAAATTCTATTTCAAGTTCAACAGCCTTATCTTTTCCAGTGATGAGTTTTATCTGAGGGTTTTTAAGGAATGAGTTGCTGCTTTCCAAAATGTTAAAGTATTGAACGACATTAGCAGAAATACTGGTAAAAGTAGTTTGAATTCTGTTCTGAATAAAGCTTGTTAAATGACCAAATAGGGCATCAAAATCTGACTTAAGCCGGGTAAGAAAATCAACCTGCTTTGAATAGACTAAATAATCAATATACGTCTCCTTCAATTTCAATATATTTCCATAGTCCTCAGCTAATGACTTCCTTGCCTTATCATCCTCTAACGCTGTTGTTATATCAGATACTATTTTTTTGTGGGCAGTTTCCAATGCTGAAATGTTATCAATCTTCTCAATAAATTCTTGAGTACTTAAATTGAGATTGCTTAGCTCTACTACTTGCTTTTTAAGCAAAGCTGTAGCTGTTGGAATTGATGAGCTGATTATATCCAAATCATGAAACAATTCATTGAAAACCGAAAGAACAGTTTTGCTTCTTTCTGACTGGATGGCTGCAATTTTCTGTGAAAGTTTGACAAATTTTGATTCGAGTGTAGTTTTCTGAGTATCAAATGCAATCTTCTTCTTATTAAGTTCATCCAGGGCAGAATGCTTCTCCATGATGTGGGATAATAAATCACCTTCAAAAAAATTATCGCATACAGGGCATTTCGTCTTGTCTTCAAGTTGTGGGATGATTTCAATGCTTGTTTTATAAAGACCTGCAAGAATAAGTCCAGTTATATTGGCTTCGTCATTTTTCAAATCCTCGAATCGTTTTTCTAAACACTCTAATTCTTCTTTAAATGGTTGAACAGGATAAAACTGACCCAGCTTTGTCTGAAAAGTTTTCCATTCTATTAGTTCTTTTGTCTTCGGATTTTCATTCACCAGCTTTTCGAGAGCATCCTTGACATTTTTTATTTCTTTGAATTGCGTTATTGTCTCTATTTCATGTTTTATACAAACTTCATTGAAAAAACGGAGAACAGTGGCATCGTCAATAGTGGTTATGCCTATCATCTCATGAATCGTGGAACTGCTTCTTGTCAGATTGTTTTTGTTATTTTTGAGAGTAACTTCCTGCTTTTTTATGTAAGTCTGCAAATCATCTTGGATTTCTATGAAGTTCTCTAAGCCAAAGAATTTGGCAATATATTTGTACTTCTCAGTTTTAGTTCTATACACAAAGTCCTGCAAATCTGAATACCTAAGAAAATTGGGATATTTGGAAAGGTCTTTGAATTGAGAATATTCGCCTGAAATAGTTGGAGTGGTTATTTTAGATGAGTTGAAAGAAATCTTTACAGAGTTGATGGTTGAATGATCAAAAACTACAAGTATATTTGAATTATTTCCCATGGAAGATTTATGCGGGTAGTCTTTTGCTGATACCCCTTCTTTTTTCAAGCCCATAATTTCGAAATTGTTGAGCCATTCCCAAGCGTCAACTATTGAGCTTTTTCCTGTGCCATTTCTGCCATATATCAAAACAGAAGAATGACGCCCACCTTTTACAAAATCTATCGTCAATGGCAGTTTAATTCCCCTGAAATTTTCTATAGTAATTTTATTAATCTTGAGCATGTTCGTCATCTTTGAATAGATTTCTTACTTCATTTTCCACGGATTTAAGGCTTGTATCTACTGCTTTTTCAAATTTCGATGCATCAAATCCAGCATCAGAAAAGTAACTCTCCAATGAAGTGATAAAATCACTTATCTCTGGTTTTTCTTGTTTGGTGCTGCTAAGCCAATCTTTAATTTCAGACATACTGCTCTTTTTTATTATGCAAATCAGAAAATAATATCATTCTTCACCTGATTTATACGTTTCTATAAGCAAAACTGAAACTCCTCTACCACTTTCATCAGACCATTGCCCTTCTCGTATATTCGGCGGTATCTCATCATTATCAAGGTTGACTTCATTGAAATCCTCCATAAAACAATACTTTAATATCTTCAAAATATTTAACTTATTTTAATTAGTAATATCGAATAGAAAAAGGATTCAAAAAGGGGCAGAATAATATTTCTGGTGGGGGGATCAAAAAGATAATTTTTTCAGATTCCCTCAACCTCAAAAAAAAACAACTCCCCCCAATCAAACACCTCCAACTCTGAATCTACCACTTCATTTTATCTTTCCATCACTCCCTCAAATGCCCCGGCAAAAAATAATAAAATGCCCCATTTGAATCACAACTCTTAAATTTTATCGCTGATGCTTCCCCCTTCTCAGGTTTCACATATATTTTATCCCCTAAAATATTGACTATTCTCCAGATACTCCCACCCAACAGAAAAATCTCATCAACCGGATATTGTACCTCTCCCACAATTCGTTTGGAATTGACATCGATAACAACTAATCTTTTACTATTGGGTATATTCGAATGAATTTTCCCTTTATCTCCCATATCCATCAATTTGGTTGCTGCA
>Ga0180015_1000204_pt1 | contig 18072 bp, 21 predicted proteins | sample KR13_S2_MetaG_FD_116508 | JGI IMG/M metagenome (GOLD analysis project Ga0180015, IMG submission 116508) | Groundwater microbial communities from the Olkiluoto Island deep subsurface site, Finland - KR13_S2_MetaG | ecosystem: Environmental > Aquatic > Deep subsurface > Groundwater | place...
CCACTTTCAAATCACCCATCTCCAAACTCCCAATTTTTATCCTTGCCAATTCAAGCACATCACAACCTAGAACGCCGAACATTCTACGGATTTGTCTTTTCTTGCCCTGGGTTAAGATTATTTCAAACTTATCAGTGCCAACCGCTTTGATATTTTTGGCTTTAACAATGCCATCGCCATCACCGATGTCGACACCTTGCTTAAAATCGTTTTGAATAATACGTGCCTCAAGGCCTCGACTGACAATACTGACTAAATACTTTTTTTCATGCTCATATTTCGGATGCGTTATTTTCTGAGTTAAGGCGCCGTCGTTAGTCAACAAAACTAAGCCTTCGCTATTCTTATCTAAGCGACCAACCACAAATAAACGTTCTTTGGCGTTGACTAAGTCAAAAATATTTTTCTCATCAACAAACTGGCGACTGGTACAGGTATAGCCTTTTGGTTTATTCAAAATAATATACACCAACTTTTCTTGTCTATAGATTTGCACACCATCAAGCAAAACTTCGTCGTGTTCGTCGACGCGATCACCCAGTTTTGCCACCTTATCATTAATCATTACCAAACCATCCTTGATAAAATCTTCGGCCTTGCGACGTGAACAAACTCCAGCTTCAGCGATAAATTTTTGTAATACTATTTTCATATCTTTATTTTTTATCTTCTTTATTAATCATTAAGTGCCCCATTCCCATTAAGGCTATTAATACCCAGAACATTATTGCCATATCATTCTTAAAGTACGGAACATCCACAGCTCCGTGAATTACGATTGCCGTCATTGCTGACAATAATGTAATTATTATATAGTTTTCTTTTGTACTGGAGCCGTAATTTTGAATTTTATGTTTTGAATTTTGAAGCACCTGGCGGACGCCAATATAATAAAACTTAACAATTATCCAAGTCATCAACAATGCGCCAAGTAAGCCTAACTCTGACCAGAAATTTAAGAAAATATTGTGCGGGTAAAGATAGACTTCAACTGGTCGCCAATATTTCTTTTTGTAATCGTCACTAAACAAAACTAATTTACGATGAAAGTCTGGGTCATGATCTTCGTTAAAAAATATTCCTTCTTGATGATACGGCTTCACCGCTGTTTGATAATTAGCCAGGCCCGCTCCCAAAATAAAACGTTGCGGACTTTCGGTTAACATCATCCAGGTCTCTCGCCATTGTTGCTTGCGCACTTCGCCAGAAAAATCACTTAGCGTTCCTTTTTCAACTATCTTATTGTGCACATTAACATTTACAAAAAACATAATCAGCGCAAATATTAAAACTCCCATAGTTGCTAAGCGCATTCGTTTGCCGATTAATAGACCAAACAAAATTGTCCCCGCCACAACACCCACTATCGCTCCCTCGGAATGCGCAAAGTAAATTGACAATAAAGATAAGATTATTATTACTGATAAAAATATAATTTTTAAAATTTTTTCTTTATTCAAAATTCGAAATTCGAAATTCGAAATTGCTAAGCCATGGCCTGTCATTAATAAAACTAACGGCGCCAAATAAAGACCGAGCGCATTGGGATAGGCAAAGACGGAAACTACTCTTCTTGTTTCTACAGCTGACCAAAATGGATTGGCGATAAAATCACCGGTTATTTTTTGGTAGATTGCAAAGACGGAAATCAAAAAAGCTGCAATCGTCAATGGCCAAATTATTTTCTCAAATACGGAAACCCAGCCTTCGCCAAGACTACGGCGTGGCGAAGCAAAAACATTAAACAATAAAATATAAAACAACAATGGTTCAAAAAAATACGCTTTCCAGATTCCAAAGGCTTCATTGCTAAAGCCCGCAACACCAACGGAGATAAAAGAAATAATTAACAGCAACACCATCTCAATATCAAACGGATAACGACTCAGTCCTGCACCTCCGCTGCGTCGTGTTTTAATATTTTCAATGACCTGTTTATAGCCGTTCAAAAACCAGATTGCGAAAGTCGCCAAAATCATCACCTCCAACATTGTAATGGGAATACCAACTATTTTAAATCTTAGGGTGTAGCTAGGCAACGCAAAAAGAATAAACATTATTGCCCACTGTAAATATTTTACATTTCTCATATGATTAGACTAATTCTTTATCCCTATATCTTATCACCAATATCTAAAAATATAAAGACGCCAAATGGGGCGCCTTAAATATTTTTAAGATCTAGATGTCATTAGTTGATATTTTTATTCAAGGGTCCGACGATAGCCTCAAACTCTTCCTTTTCCAAAGTCTCCTTCTCAACTAAAACCTTTACAATCGCTTCTAATTTTTCTCTTTGACCCTTGATAATAGTCAATGCCATTTGTTTGCCTTTTTCAATAAAGGCCGCAATCTCGACATCAATCTGTTCCGCCATCTTCTCGCTATAATCTCTTTGCTCATGAATCTCACGACCCAAGAAAATCATTTCTTCTTTTTCACCAAAAGTTCGGGGTCCAAGATTTTCAGACATACCATAATCAGTTACCAAGCGACGAGCCAGACTGGTGGCCTTACGCAAATCAGAGGTGGCACCGGTGGTAATTTCACCAAAAACTTCTTTCTCCGTTAGATAACCGGCTAACAACACTGCGATATCTTCCATAAACTCTGCCTTAGTGTGCATATGCTTATCTTCAGTCGGTAATTTAATCATATAACCGGCAGCTCGTCCACGAGAGATTACAGAAATCTTTTGCACTGGATCAGTGTTCGGAGAAAAATGCGCCACTAAAGCATGGCCCGCTTCATGATAGGCTGTTACCTTCTTTTCTCTCTCAGAGAAAACCTTGCTCTTGCGTTCCGGTCCAAGCATTACCTTCTCAATCGCTTCCAACAAGAATTCCATATCAATAATTTTATTATTTTTTCGTCCCGCCAAAATCGCACCCTCATTCAAAACATTGGCTAAGTCAGCGCCACTAAATCCAGGGGTACGTTCCGCAATTCTGCGCAAGCTCACATCCTTGGCTAATGGTTTTTCCTTAGCATGAATCTTCAAAATTTCTTCACGATCTTTAATATCAGGATTATCCAAAACTACTTGACGATCAAAACGTCCTGGTCGAAGCAAAGCTGGATCAAGAACATCTGGTCTATTAGTTGCGGCCATCACAATTACATTCGCACTTGGTTCAAAGCCGTCCATTTCAACCAAAATTTGATTCAAGGTTTGTTCACGTTCATCATGTGAACCACCCAAGCCAGCGCCACGACGACGACCAACTGCATCAATTTCATCAATAAAGATAATACAAGGTGCACTTTTCTTTGCCTTTTTAAACAAATCACGAACACGGCTCGCGCCAACACCAACAAACATTTCCACAAACTCAGAGCCGGAAATATGATAGAATGGCACATCCGCTTCACCTGCTACTGCTCGTGCCAACAAGGTCTTGCCAGTTCCCGGACTACCCAATAACAACACGCCACGCGGAATGCGCGCGCCTAATTCCAAAAACTTCTTCGGCTGTTTCAAAAAATCAACAACCTCTGACAATTCTTCTTTTGCTTCTTTTACACCCGCCACATCTTTAAACGAAACTTTATTCTTTGTATCTTTACCAAACTCTTTTGCCTGTGATTGTCCAAACATCATTGCCTTTGAGTTTGCTCCCTGCACTGAACGCATCATCATAAAGATAAAAACGCCGATTAGCAAAAATGGCAAAAGAATCGGCAATAAAGTTGCCATCCAGTAACCAGCCCCCTCTTCACTCTTCACAGCCACATCAATTCCGATAATTTTCTCCTTGGCAATACCGTAATTACTCATCAACTCAGAAAAAGTCGCTCCCATTTCTTTTTTAACCATTTCCTTAGCCCCATCTTTCAGTTCCACTTCCATTTCATCACCACGAATAATCACGCTTTTCACCTCGCCATTATCAACTTGCGAAATAAATTTGCCAATATTAGCATTTTCAATCTTCGTGCCTTGGCCATAAGCACTAAAAATAAGCGCAATTGCCAAAAACACCAAGATAAAAATGGAGAAATTTTTTAGTAAACTTTTCATGTAAATATATAGGCGACCGGCAACAAAATAAACAGCATCATTTTCTTTGCAAATAGCCAAAAAATCATTATTAATACCTAAATAGTGTATAATAATCGAGGTTTTTAGTCAATACATCGCCCAATAATTGACTTTTTATCACAAGCCTGCTTAAATAGAGTATCAAAGTGATTACAAGTAAAAATAAATCCAAATAAGGAGGGCACACATGAACGATAAATATTGGACCTTTGAATTTTTACTGCACATCACTGGCAAAACATACGCAGACGAAAAGGTAGAGTTAGAAAAAACAATAAAAATTCCACTTCTAGTGACCACCGAAAAAGCCGCCGAAGAACATGCCGGGATGATGGTTAAATACTTCACAACAATGGCCAAAGTGTGTGATACAAAGTATTTTAAAAAATATTGTAAATCCATTAATGACAAAGACGGTCTTTTGTTCAGTGACTTCAGAATATTCCATCAAGGAAAAAGAACCTTGCGTGAAAAAAAACTAGACCTTCACGTCCCAGAAATTACCGCCGGTCCGTGATTTCACCAAACCAGCCCCAGCAACCAGAAAGTTGCCGGGGCTTTTAATTTTACAAAATAAAAAACCCGAGGAAGTATGAGCCTCCTCGGGGTGAAAATATTTTTTTTGTTGTGGTCAGTTTTTCAGGATACAGGTGTATCCATGCGCTTTTAACCATGAGCGCTGATCAAGTCTTTTATTATTAATATCATAACAACACAAGCTAAACCAAATTATAATACATAACATGGCTACCCATTTTTCCGTCATTGTCCCATGAAATATAATAACCGGAAAAGTGCCAGCAATAAGCCAACAAAAAAAGGTAAAATAAATAAATTATGATATATGTCCACTATTTGTCGTTCTACGCCCTTGCTATGCATTACAACTTCTGCACCAAACATTCCCCCAGCAATTACACCAGAGACGAAACCACAAAGAAATTGAAATTTATTAGTCGCTATAAATCCGCTCAACTCTGGACATCTTTGCAAAATCGTAGAGCCAATAATGATAATAACCAATAGACCAATATCACCGTAGCGTGCCGCATGGGAAACATTATAAGAGAAACCTTCAAATCTTTCCCGACCGGCGTCCACAACGAATAAGGTCAATAGATAAAAAATCACAATCGTCGCCCAAATCGGCAACAACGCCAAAACTGCATAAACACCATAATAATTGTTTTCCATGACCATCTCCTTTTGTGTGGTTTTTTATATAAAATGTACGAATACCAATTTAATTCGGCAATCTTGAATATTAGCAGAAAAGCACTGTAATGTCAAGATTACTTGTGTCATTCTCTGATTATGTTATATTCATATTATAAACAAACTCCTGAATCCACGCCTTCGCGATGATAACGGAAGAAGAAAAAAATATGCGCACCCCTCAACGGAAACCCGGCATCTACGCCGGACTTAAAGCTGATCAAAATATTACTGCTGAAAAATTCCACGAATTGACGGCTAAATTAGAGAAGTTAAAAAAAGTTAGCCAACCGCGCGCGATTACCGAGATGAAGCACTCAGCTGCAGATGGCGACTTTTCCGAGAACGCCGCTTACCAAATTGCCAAGGGACGTTTGCGTGGAATCAACCAACGCATCACCGACATCACCGACCACCTAAAACGCGCCGTTATCATTGAGCACAACCAAAACAAAGACCGCGTCGAGCTCGGTCATAAAGTAACCGTCGAAGTGAACGGCAAAGAAAAAACTTTTCTAATTCTTGGCTCGGCTGAGACCAATCCTGACAACAATGTAATTTCAAATAATTCCCCCATCGGCTCCGCCTTGATGGGTAAAAAAATTGGCGACCGAGTGCAAGTGCACTTAGCCACCAAAATTGTGGAATACAAGATTATTAAAATAGAATAGAACAAGCAAAAATCAAAAATAAGTAAAACATAAAAGGATACTCAAAATAACCCCGGGGGTTTGGGGGTGTGAACTAAACGCCAGCCTTAAAATAACAAAACTCTTGCATGTGATAGTGCATTGAACACCCCCAAGACTTTTGGTTACTTTTGGTCTCAAAAGTGACACAAGCGAGAGCGCGTCGCTTAAAACAAAAAAACTTAGCAATATACGCTAAGTTTTTTTAAAATTTCCCCTCACCCCAACCCTCTCCCGCCGGGGCGAGGGAGTTTTTATGCAAAGTTTTTATTTTGTCATAATCTTATCAATAATACCGTACTTCTTCGCTTCTTCAGCCGACATGTAGTAATCACGATCAGTATCCTGTTCAATTTTGGCAATTTTTTGCCCAGTATGTTTCACTAAAATCTTGTTCAACTTATCTCTGGTTTTCAAAATATGTTCAGAACGAATTTTAATATCACTCGCCTGTCCTTCAGCCCCACCCATTACTTGGTGAATCATCACTTCACTATTTGGCAAAGAAAAACGTTTGCCCGCTGCACCAGCTGATAAAAGAACTGCGCCCATGGAAGCGGCCATGCCCACGCAAATTGTTGAAACATCAGATTTTACATATTGCATCGTGTCATAGATGGCCATACCCGCAGATACTGATCCACCTGGGGAATTGATATAAAATTTGATATCCTTATCCTTACTTTCAGCGTCAAGAAATAAAAGTTGCGCGATAATAATGTTAGCCACGTGATCGTCAATCGCCTCGCCCAAAAAAATAATTCGATCACGCAAAAGGCGTGAGTAAATATCGTAAGCACGCTCAACTTGACCTGATTTTTCAATAACTGTTGGTATTAATGTCATATATTTTTTGTTTGTTTATTCCGTCATCCCCGCGAAGGCGGGGATCCAGGTGCCTCGTATATCGTAATTAATATTAAGGAAAACTAAAATAAACAAATCGACGTTATTTATTAATATTTTTAAAAAAATTCTATATAATTATGTATTAAAAATCTGTGGCGCCTGGATTCCCGCCTTCGCGGGAATGACAAGGATTAAACAATTCTCCAATTCCCGTCCACCTCTTCAAACTTGCCATCAACAACAAATCCCGACGCCCGCTTATGACCACCACCGCCCAAAACTTGAGCCAGCTTGGAAATATCAACATCAGGATGTGTGGTACGCAAACTACCCTTAATTTTACCACCCTCTTCTTCGCGCATAAAAACCAGCGCCTTAACACCGGCAAGATTACTGAGAAAGCCGGGAATTCCCTCTAATTCTTCTTCAGTTACCCCACTATTTTTGATATCATCTTTAGTTAAAAAAGAATAAGCGAAATTATAAAAACTATTTATTTTCAAATTACTCATCGCCCGACCCCAGACACGCATCGATAATAAACTTTTGTTGCGCCAAGTGTTTTCCAAAATCATCGGATAACGTGCTCCATAGACCAACATCTCCGAAGTAATCTTAATCGTTTTTTCCGAAGTTGATTCGTAGAGCAAATTACCTGTGTCCGTGAGAATACCTGTTAAAATGCAATTAGCAAAATTTTTATTAAAGCGCACTTTATTAGCTTTAAGAAAAAAATACAACACCTCCGCGGTTGATGACGCCTTCGCATTACGTACTTCTATATTAGAATAGCTGTCAATCTTGGGATGATGATCAAATTCAATCGCGATTTGGTCTTTGTGACGATGGCCAATCTCTTTAGTTAAATTTGTCCGACTCAGACTGCCACAATCAAGCGCAATAAACAAATCGAAATCGGCAAAATTTATTCCATCACGGTCAGATTTAATTTTTTCAACGTGAGGTAAAAAATTAAATTGAAAGGGCGGAGCATCACTGCAAAAAGCGTGATATTTTTTATGTAAAGATTCTAGTAACTCAATCATTATGCCCATCGAAGAAAGCGCATCGCCATCTGGTCGATAATGGGTTACCACCAAAACATTCCGTGCTCCTTTAATTTTTTCATACGCCTCTCGGTATTTCTCTTCTATCATACATTTACTTTCCTCTTTCATCACGCCACAGCTTCAGCAACGGCGGACTCTAGACTACTCTTTATCAATTTCCTCCTGTTTTTCCCCATCATCACGCCATAGTTTTCCTAAGTCGTTTTTCTCATCCATTCTAATCTCCGCAAAAACCTTGTCCATCTTAGCTACGTAGCGTTCTTGATTATCAATACCAAAAGTTAATCTTGGCACTTTACGCATCCGTGATTTCAAGCTTAGTTTGCGAGTAAAGGCACTGGCATTTTTGCGCAACAACTTCAAAGCTGTGCCTGATAAATTCTCTGGCAAAACTGAAATATTGACATTAGCATTACTCATATCAGGCGCACATTTCACGCGAATAATCGTAATCAAGCCACCATCCAAATAGACGTCGCTATTTACAATAACCGCCAAGTCATCTTTTAATTGTTCATTTACTTTTTCAACTCGACTCATATATTAGAAAGTTACTTTTACTTCATTATTTTTATAAAACACCAACACATCACCAACTTCAACCACTATATTACCGGCATAATGCAAGCCACACTCTTCGTCAGTCTCAACCTTGTTAACATTTTGTTTGCCCGCTTGTAGGTTAGTTAATTTACCCGTGCCTACTAATTCCTTATTACGCATTACCTCAATCAGGGCGTCAGATTCAATCACGCCATCAATCACTTTACCACCGACGATTTGCGCTTCTTTCTCGGTTCTAAAAATCGCCAAGACCTTCAAACGACCTAAATCTTCTCTTTCATAGGTCACCACAATACGAGAACGCATTTCAGCTTTAACATCATTTAATAAATCATAAATAACATTATAAGCCTTAATAGAAATATTTTTTTCACGCGCCATGTTTTCGATTGCAATTGGTGTTTTGACGTTAAAACCTAAAATCAAAGAGCCAGTTGCTTCCGCTCGCTTAATATCACCATCACTAATGTTACCCAAGCCGCGGTGTACAACTTTTACACTCACATCCTTGGTATTAATTTTTTCCAAAGATTCTTCAATTGCCTCAATCGAACCCAACAAATCACCCTTGATGATCAAATTAACTTTTTCAGAGGTAGTATTTTCATCGCGTTGGCTAGTCTTATTAAAACTCGCATCAGCCGCTGTTCGTAATTTTTTCTTTTTCACGCGTTCGCCCTCGCCCACTTCCAAAACATCACCAACATTCAACATCGCGCGCAAACCAATAATTTGCACCGGTGTTGCTGGTCCTACTGCCTTCACATTGCCCTCATTATAGGTAGTTAAATTACGAATCTTGCCCACGTCCTTACCATTCATCATCAAGCTATCACCTAAACGCAAAGTGCCGTTCTGCACTAAAATTGTTGCCACTGGCCCTGAGCCTTTGCTCAAATGTGATTCAATCACCGTGCCGGCCGCATCCGCATTGGGATTGGCTTTGACATTTTCCAATTCAGTCTCCGCGGTCAAAAGAATCATATCCAATAAATCAGTAATACCGTCGCCCTTCTTCGCAGAAATCGGCACACAGGTAGTCTTACCGCCCCAATCAGTCGGGGTAATATTTAATTTACCTGATAATTCTTGTTTAGTTTTATCAATATTGGCATCTACCTTATCAACCTTATTAATCGCCACCACAAACGGCAACTTAGCTGCTTGGATGATCTTGTACGCTTCAACAGTCTGAGGCATCACGCCATCGTCAGCGGCTACCACTAAAATCGCCACGTCAGCAATCTTGGCACCACGTGATCGCATGGCTGTAAACGCTTCATGACCGGGAGTATCAATAAATGTAATAGTTTGGTTTCTGCGTACTACTTGATAAGCGCCAATATGTTGAGTAATACCACCGGCCTCACCGCCAATGACATTTGTTTTACGAATAGCATCAAGTAAGCTAGTTTTACCATGATCAACATGTCCCATTACCACAATTACTGGTGGACGATCCAACATATCTACTGCTTGCTCTTTGGATAAAATATCATCGAGTTTATTTTCCTTAACAGCCGTCTCATCTTCACCTTCTTTTCTAATCACCTCAAAGCCAAGTTCAGAACCAACCAACCAAGCTGTTTCAAAATCAATGCGCTCATTCAGAGATGCGAAAATACCGTTCTTAATCAATTCTGCCAAAATCACGTTCACGGGACTTGCTACCAAGCCGGCAAAATCACGCACTGAAATAAAAGCAGGCACAAAAACTTTTTCATGAGTCTCAATACGTACTTTCTTCTCTCTTTCTACGCGCTCTTTTTCTTCTCTTTGTTTATCTATTTTTCGCTTAATTTTTGGCCATTCTTTCAAAATCTTATTCGCGACACTTTTATTAATTTTAATCGCCCGGCCACCAATATCGAAACCTGCTTGCGATAAATAATATCTCAACTCTTGAGGTGTCACTTTTAATAATCTTGCTAGTTCTGTAATATTCATGTAGGATTGAACTAAATAATAAACTGATAAATGCGCCAAGGGGCAAATAGTTAATACTAAATAGTGAGAATTATAAAAGTCAAAGACTTTTTTGTATGGTCGGAATATTAAAATTCCTTGACCATAAAAAAGACGATTAAGTCGCCTTATTTTTCTTTAACTCTACAATGATAAACCAAAAAAGTCAAGAACAAAGCCTAAGTAGTGGATTTATTCTCATCAACAAGCCCGTAGGACCAACTTCTCACACTATTGTCAATAAATTGCGTCGAATTACTAATATTAGAAAAATTGGACATGCTGGCACGCTGGACCCCTTCGCTGACGGTCTTTTAATTTTAGCCATCGGCCGTGACAGCACCAAGAAAATTAGTCAGTTTGTCAAATTAGACAAAGAATACGTGGCCGATTTAATCCTGGGCGCCACCACAGACACTTTTGACAATGAAGGCGTCATCACCCAACACATAACAGCTAACAAACAACAGGCACCGACGGAAAAACAGGTTTTAGAGGTTTTAAATAATTTTATTGGCAAACAGGAGCAAATTCCGCCGATGTTTAGTGCCAAGAAGGTGCAGGGACAAAAATTATATGAATTAGCACGTAAGGGTATTGAAATTGAACGGCAGCCTTGTTCGATTGAAATATTTTCGATTATTTTAAACGAATACACTTATCCACATTTACGCATTACCGTACACTGCTCCACCGGCACCTACATTCGCTCCCTCGGCCATGACATCGGTCAAAAACTTGGTTGTGGCGCTTATTTAAATAAATTAAGCCGAACTAAAATTGGCAAATTTGATATTAAAGATAGTGTTACTCTCGAAAAATTGAACTCGGATAATTGGGAAGAATATATATTTAACCCTGGTGAATAGCCACTCAAATGTTGGCTCCATAGTCCCGAATGGGCTGTGGAGCCGTCGTGCAATTATTTAAATTTCCACAATGAAGTATATTATTAATTGCACTAAGGCTCCACAGGGACGCGGCCACTATGGAGCCAACTATTTATTTCCTCTTTTTCCCAAAATATGTTAAAATAAGATTAATGTTAATAACTAATCTGTAATAAATATTTCGATATTTATTTACAATAGAGAGGGGGTGAATTCATGAAGAAAAAATTATCAAATAAGGTTGCAACAATAGTTATCCTTTTCGTAACTATGTTATCCGCATCTGCCATTTTTGCATCATCAGCATTAGCGCTTGACCCTTGGGCTAGCGGTGGCGCTGGCGAACAAGCCGTAGCAGATATCGGTCTAGGCACAAAAAGTCCAGTGGACGTGGCTACCAACATAATCAACATTATGCTTGGTTTCCTTGGTATGATTGCTGTAGTAATCATCTTGCTAGGTGGATTCAAATGGATGACTGCCGCAGGTAACGAAGATAAAATCAGTGAAGCGAAAAAACTTCTAGCCGCTGGTTTAATCGGCTTAATCATTATCTTAATGTCTTACGGTTTGGCTAAGTTCGTTATTGAACAAATGATGAATGCGACTACTTCCGCATAAATTAGTTTCAAAAATTAGCTAATATTATGAATCCGCCCTGGCGGGTTCATAACCGTGAACACAAGTTCGATTGTATTCACGGTTATGAATAAATTTAATTAATAATTTATAAAATCATTTTTGATTTTAAAAAAACTCTATGTTTAAAAAAATAAGTGCATTTTTCATGATCGCTTTCTCCCTTTTTATAATGAAAGCTTCCCCATCATTAGCCGAGGTTAATATCTGGACAGGTCCGGATGGTGTTGACACTCAAGCAAGCATTGAAGGCATTGGCTTTGAAGCTAATGATCCACGAACAATGGTGGCCAACGGTATCAAGATTTTTCTTGGCTTCCTGGGCATGTTGGCCGTTATTTTAATTCTTTATGCTGGTTTTCTATGGATGACTGCTGCTGGCAATGATGACAACATCAAAAAAGCTAAACAAATTTTATCCGCAGCTGTTGTTGGTTTAGTTATTATCTTAATGTCTTACGGTCTTGCTAGTTTTGTCCTAACTCAAATCAAAACCGCAACTGGTTCATAAACTAATTCGAAAAATACACAGATGACTAAAAATACAATCATCAAAAAAATATTTATTTTCACCTTCTTATTAATGGTTGCTTTGGCAAATGTAAGCTTAGCAGCGACTGATAATACAGGCGATGATACTTTGAAAAATTTAAACAAAACTGCCAACAAAGCTTATACAGGGTCAGAAACTGGAAGCATTACAGGCTCCGTTGGTCAATCATTACCAACTCTAGTTGGAAAAATCATCGGTACCGTTCTTTCTTTTCTGGGCGTCATCTTCATGGTTCTCATGATTTATGGTGGCTTCTTGTGGATGCTGGATCGCGGTGAAGGCTCGCATGCCAAAAAAGCTAAAGACTTAATCGAGGCTGCTATCATTGGACTAGTTATCGTCATGTCGGCTTACGCTATCACCGCCTGGATAGGACAAAAACTAACTACAGGTAATTAATTATTAAATTAATATAAAATGTTAAAAAAAGCCTTAACAATATTAAATACATTGCTCATTGTGATTATTTTTTCAGCAATGTTAATGCCCAGTATTGTTAGTGCCTTTAACGTTAACAACTTTGAAGAAAGTAGTAGTCTTAAAAAAACTGGCGACGAGACTGGTCACACCAGAATGAAGGTAACTGGCTCAAACTTAGAATATACAATCCCCTATATAATAAATTCTGCACTCTCACTTGTCGGCGTTATTTTTCTAATTTTAATGCTTTACAGTGGCTTTCTCTGGATGACCGCCAAGGATGATAACAAGGCCATCGATAAAGCTAAAGAAAATATAAAAAGCGCTTTAATAGGTTTAATAATCGTTCTAGGGGCTTATGCAATCACCCAATTAGTACTTGAATTATTTAAATCAACAGTAAACACAACAGCATGATAAATATTAAAAAATACATTACAATAGTTATTCTGGCCATTATATTATTAGCTAACTCTTCTCATGTTTTAGCTCAAGGTTTAAGTAGTGCTTTTAGTGAAAGCAGCAAGCTAAAAGATATGGCTGGCGCTGGATGAATAGGATATAAGAATGAAACCGCGTCGGAAATCTTAATCGGGACTATGATTGATGCCTTTTTATCTGTTCTTGGCATCATCTTCCTTGTCCTAATGCTCTATGGAGGCTATCTCTGGATGACTGACCGCGGTAACGATGACTCAGTTAAAAAAGCCAAGAATGTTATTCAGGCAGCCATTATTGGCCTAGCCATCGTTCTTATTTCCTTTTCCATCTCCTACTTTGTAATTACTAAACTGGGAGACGCGACCTTAACTAAATAAATCTTATGAAAAAAATAAAAATCACACTGGTATCACTTTTCATGTCACTATCATTCGTCAATATTGCCTTTGCAATAACTGCTCCACTCGGCAACCTAGGAAAACTCAGAGAAAAAACTAGTTTTGCAGAGGGCGAAGGAACTGATACTGCTATGGCCGAAAATATCGGCATTGGCATCAATCTTTTTTTAAGTATCCTGGGCATCATCTTTGTTATTCTAATAATCTACGCCGGCTACAAATGGATGATGGCACAAGGAGACGACGGAGAAATTAAAAAAGCTAAAAGCACTATTAATCGAGCTGTAATCGGCCTAATTATCATCATTGGCTCATTTGCCATTTGGAATTTAATCTCTAACAAACTACTTCCAGTTTAACAAAAATATGTATTCACGTTTTGAAAAAATAATTACCCCCGTATTCATCTTCATCTTTGCGCAAGCAGCAAGTGCTACGGAAATAATAAATAAAACTGCTTCCACTGAAATTCGTAAACAGACAGATGCGCTTAGTTACGGTGCTGGTTTTGATAAAAATTTACAAGTCGGCTCAGTCTTGGGCACTGTGATTAAATCTTTTTTTAGCATCATGGGTATTGTTTTCTTAATACTTGTCCTTCATGCCGGCTACAAATGGATGATGGCTAATGGCAAAAAAGACGACGTTGAAGAAGCCAAGAATAGCATTACAAGAGCTGTTATCGGCTTAGCCGTTATGGTTGCCGCCTATGCGCTTACCGCCTTTATTTTCAACCAAATAGACCAAATACGTTAACAATATAGCCACTCAAACAAAAAAAGACGATTATAATAATCGTCTTTTTTAATATCTAAAAAATATCTTACGTGATCAACATATACAAGCCTGCACTCACCAAAGTCGCGCCAATCACTTTTTGAATTAAGACTCCACCGCCCAATTCCTCTTCGCTGACTTTGGGATACTTGGCGGAAATAAAGAGCACCAGCAGAATTAAGAAAACATATTGTACGCCTTGTAAAGAATTAATCAAAGCGACATTGCCCTTGCTAATCGCCCAATTCAACATAATAAACGCGAAAGCAGCTAAAAGGCGAACAGAAAAAAAGAAAAAAAGATTACCTGATTGACCGCCACTATCACTGCGACTTTCTTTAATCGAATGACGCCAAGCTGGAATTAACAGAATGGATACAGAGGCAATAAAACTACCCAGTCGCGACCAGACAAAGGCGCCAACAAAGGGCTGGTGCATATAAATATACTTTATCAAAACGTAATAGGCGGCAAAAAATAATGCCGAGGTAACAGAATTTAGAATCAAGCGCTGCGTCGGACGATAAGCCGCGTGAATACCGCCCAAAATATCACCAAACACAAACCGTACCCGTTCCCGAACTTGCCTAAACAAATAAAACTTTGTTTGTTTAATTGAAATTAAAAGACCACCGCCAATCAAAATCAAAAAAGCTAATAATTCTCGCTCCGATAGCGATTGACCTAAAAAAATAAAGGACAAGATAAAACTAAAAACCGGCACCAGTGCCCCCACGATTGGCACTACTCGAGTAGCCTCAGATTGATGAAGGGCTTTATACCAAAAAATTAAAGTAACTAAAAAAAGAACGCCAGCTAGAATATCCAAGCCCAGCTCCTGCAAATTTGGAAGCCAAAAATCCAGTGGCAAAATAATGAAGTTAAAAATACTCCAAATGCCAACAAAAAAAGCATAAGAAATCGACGAGTGAATTTTTTTGGACAACAAAAACTTATCCGCCACATAAACACCGGCATTGATGAGATATGAAATTACTGCAATGATTAACCACATAAACGTTGTTTCTCCCTCGCCCTGCCCTCTCCTATCCAGGAGAGGTAATTAATAAATATTTTTTACAGAGTAAGCTTATTTTCTTCACAAATTCTCTTATAAACAAACGCGCTCGGTTTTATTTTTCGTTCAAATGTTTTTCGATCAACAGTATACAAACCGAACTTTGGTCCAAAACCGTCTGCCCATTCAAAATTATCCAACAATGACCAGTGGAAATAACCACGCACATCGATTCCTTCTTGAATGGCGCGATGTACCCAATATAGGTGCTCTTTTATAAAGGCAGCACGATATTTATCATGTTCGTCAGCCAGGCCGTTTTCCATTACAATAATTGGCTTGAGAAAACGTCGCAAATATTTCAACACATTATAAATCCCCTTTGGATAAATCTCCCAACCCATATCGGTCATGCGTTCATTTTTATTTTTCTTGAAGGGTGGATAACAAATGATTCGATCATGGAAATAATAATCCAAGCCGACGTAATCCATATACTTCTTAATGCGTTTCAAAAAACGATGATTCCAAAAATAATGAAAGACTTTAGCTAGTAAATTATTCAAAGGGCCCCATTTTAAAGCTGGCTCAAAATCATTTATCAAACCTGTAATGCCAACCTTGGCTTTCGGAAATAATAAGTGAATATTTTTATAGGCACGCTTATGACCTTTAACCAGATTATTAAAGGCTTTTCTGGCCTTGAAAATATTATGCCGATTCGGCGGAAACTTGCCAGACAAGTAACCATTGGCAATATGCACCATTGGCTCATTCAAAGTTACCCAGTAATCAATATAGCCGCCAAACTCTTTCACCACAAAGGCGCTATAGCGATCAAAATACATAACCGCATTCTTACCAGCCCAACCACCCTCAGCGGCAAACCAAGTCGGATTGGTCCAATGCCAGATTGTCAAAACAATTCTAAAACCCCTAAGACGTGCTTGTTCAAAAATCTCTCGATATTTCTTCACCGCTTCTACGTCCCAAACATCGTTTTCAGTCTCAATTCGCGCCCACTCAATACCAAAACGAATTGCATTGGTGTTCAAGTTCTTGGCCAAGTCAAAGTCATCGCCATAATGAGTCCAAAAATTACAAGCGGATCCGCAACTATAATCCTCTTTTTTTAATTTTTTACTTTCTAAAAATGTCTTTCTCTTCTCAGATGACTCCCACTCACTCCAATCATTGGTTACACCGCCCTCAATCTGATAGGAACTAGTCGATGTCCCCCACAAAAAACCCTCAGGAAATTGAAATTCCCCAGACACACCAGCAGGAATCGATAACAAACGATCATCAACCTGGTTACTTAACTGAGAGCTTGTTTCTATTTTTTCCTCCTTGTCCGTCTCAACTTTTACAGACGGTATTACTTTATCTTCTTCGGGCATAATTTTTAAAATTTTAATCAAAGCTTACTCTTATTATACCGAAAAAATACAAATAAAACAAAAACTTTGATATTTTCACCAAAAATAAACAAAAAACTGATAATAAGATTATCAGTTTTTTAAAATTATCAATATTTTGATGACATTATTGTATCACTTCACCGTCAACTTCTTCTGGAGCATCTACGGCACAGGTCTCAGCGTCAACGTCACAGACTGCAGCCTCATCACTAAGTTCCGTAGTATCATCTCCTGCTTCATCAATCGGACAAACATCGCCCTCGGCACATTCAACCTCCTCCTCAGTCTCTGGATTTGCTACCACGTACTCTTCAGGATTATTACATTCCACTTCCTGATCTTCTTTATTATCTTCATTACAAAGAATTTCTTCGCATTCCGGCTCAGACTCACCACAAACCAAGGCGTCACAATCCTCATCGGCCGGGTCACAAAGAGGGATTCGACTAGCATTGCGTTTCACAATCTTGTAATACCAAATATCCGCATCAGCATCACCCGTGCAGGCCTCGCCCTCCTCCATTGACTCTGGGTCGCACTCCCAAACAAAACATTGCTCAGTCGTTGGATCACAGTCTGTCTGGGCTTCAATAATATAGTCTTTTTTAATCATTATCCGCCAATAAGTCACGGCCACCGAACCGACTATCAGTAATCCGAATATTATGAAAAATATTTTTGATTTCTTATCCATTTATTTAGTTTAATTATAAATTTTTTATTTCACGCCCAAAAAAGCTTTTATCTTCTCCGCTAATTCATGGGGCACAGTCTCTGATTTGATAATATATTCAACTACCCCTAATTCATTAGCCCGGTCACGAAAATCTTTTTTATTAGTATTGGTAAAAACAAAAACTGGAACATCCCTCATTCCCTCATCATTTTTTATTTTTTCAATAATATCCAAGCCATTTTCGCCCTTCAACATGATATCAGAAAGAATCAAATCGGGCTTATCGTCAGCCAACGCTATTATCACCTCTGCGCTCGTCGAAGCCACCCTAGTCGACAAACCTCTCATGTCTAAAACAGTTTGAAAAATCATCAACTGTTCCTGTTCATCTTCAATGATTAAAACCTTGTTCATATTGGTAAAATTTGTAATTAGTAATAAATAA
>Ga0180015_1000206_pt1 | contig 17834 bp, 14 predicted proteins | sample KR13_S2_MetaG_FD_116508 | JGI IMG/M metagenome (GOLD analysis project Ga0180015, IMG submission 116508) | Groundwater microbial communities from the Olkiluoto Island deep subsurface site, Finland - KR13_S2_MetaG | ecosystem: Environmental > Aquatic > Deep subsurface > Groundwater | place...
TCCTCGCGGGTGGTGCCGTCACCCAGCATGTAGGTCACCTTCACCTCGGCGTCACCCGCCCCCGGGTTCTGTATGCAGAGGTAAGGGTCGAACCCGGGCCGGCAGGTCCCTTCCGCGAAGTAGAAGGAGCTGTGTTCCACCGTCAGGCCTCCGGACAGCGGGACGGGCCTCTCGTCTTCTGTTACGATGTTGACCTCCCTGGGCCCGGCGTCGGCGTCCTTGGAGATGGTTATTGTCGCGGTCGCGTGTGTCTCGTCGGTCACAGTGGTGGAGATGACCGATACGCCCTGCCCGAAATCGGCGGCGCTCTTGCCGTCCTCGAAGTGGGTGTTACTCCCGACGATCTCGACCCGGGCGGTCTCTCCTATCCTTGCCGTGGCGGGAGAGCACGACTCTATGGATATCGTCTGGCCGAGGAGCACCGTGCCGTTGTCACCGACCGCCCAGACATGTTCCGAGTCGAGCCCGGATACTCCCGAGAGGCCCAGAACGGTGCCGCTCTCCTGCTCGCTCCAGGAGGTCCCGTCGAAGAAGAGTATGGTGCCGCTGGACCCTACCGCCCACACGTGTTGCCCGTCGAGCGCGTAGACGCCGCATAGCTCGTCGGTAACCCCGCTCGCCTGCCGGCTCCAGGAGGTCCCGTCGTAGAACACGATGGTCCCGTCCCAGCCGACCGCCCAGACGTGGCTCGCGTCCAGGGCATCGACGTCCCACAGGATGTCAGCAATGCCGCTCGGTTGGTCGTTCCAGGCGGCGCCGTCATAGAAGCGGATGTGACCGCCGGTACCGACCGCCCAGACGTGGCTCGCGTCCAGGGCATCGACGCCGCGCAGGTCGTATATATAGCCGGTTTCCTGGGTGACCCAGTTTGTTCCGTCGTAGTAGACGATGGTACCGCTCCACCCCACCGCCCAGACGTTGCCGGCGTCCAGCGCGGAGACGCCGACGAGGTAACTGCCGGTTCCGCTCGCCTGGTTGCTCCATGATGTCCCGTCGAAAAAGACAACCCTCCCGTTGTTTCCCACCATCCACACGTTGTTCTGGTCGGCGGCCGATATGCCCGCGAAGGTCCCGACGCCCCCCGTTTCCTCCTCTGACCAGGAGGCTCCGTTATAGAACAGGGACTTGCCCGAATCTGCCGAGGCCCACAGGTGGGATGCGTCGGCGCACGAGACGCCGCTCAACTGCCGGTTGGAGCCGGTGTCCTGCTTGACCCAGGCGTACGAGACGTCGGCGCCGGCCGCCGGCATAGGAAGCAGGCATGACAGGAGCAGGATAACCCCGCAGAAAACGCAGACTGACTTCGCGGCTGTTGTTCTCAAGACGAACCTCCCATGGTCGTTGACACACTCGCCCGGACGTTTCCGGCGGGCGGGACGGCAGGGATGACGACAGCCCGCCAACCGGCTTTACTGTACTTTATACGACCGGGAGGCGCGGATATGAACAGTAGGGAGTGGCTAACCGGGCTGAACCGGAAGACGCGGATATCAAGACCTGGACCCTTGCGTCAGACAAGCGGCGGCCAGACAACTGTTTTACCCACTAAACAATGTTAAAAAGGGGCCTGGCCCCTTTTGCACACAACCTCGCCTACCGGTGGCGTAAGGGGAAGCGCACCGGCGACGGCGACGCGCCGGACAGGTCCGCGGCCCCGGGATAGTGTTCGCGGCCGGATTCCATTAGTATTCTTGGTATGTATCCTGTGGTTTCCGCATACCTGGCATTGCCGGCCCTGAAGGTTGTACCGTGACCGGCCGGGCGGCGTTGCCACGTGAGGCCGGTGTCGTGGTGATAGGCGGCGGGGTCATCGGTTGCTCCATCGCCAGGGAGGTCACCAGGTACACGCCTGACGTGGTTGTCCTGGAGAAAGAGGCCGACGTCGCCGACGGCACCAGCAAGGCCAACAACGCCGAGGTCCACAGCGGCATCGGGGAAAAACACGGCACGCTGAAGCAGAAGCTGAACGTCCGGGGGAACCGGATGTACGAGGAGTTCGTGGAGGGCCTCGGAGTTGACTTCAAGCGGCAGGGCCTCCTCATCGTGATTACCCCCCGCTCTCTCCCGGACAGGATTACGGGGCGGCTACCCATCATCAGGAAACGCCTGCTCAAGGAGTTGGTGCCCCGGCTGATCCTGCTCAGTGGAAAGAGGAAGGGGATACCGGGGCAGCGCATCGTGGAGCGCGAGGAGATCTTCCGAATGGAGCCCAACGTCACCCGGGAGGCGATAGTGGGCGTCCACGATCCCACCTACGGGCTGGTGTCACCGTACAAGTTGACCATCGCCCTGGCGGAGCACGCGATAATAAACGGGGCGAAGGTGTTCCTCGACACCGAGGTGACAGGCGTGAACGTGGAAGGCGGGCGGGTGAAGGGGGTCGTCACCGACCGGGGAGAGATAAGCGCCCCCATCGTGGTCAACGCCGCCGGCGTCTTCGCCGACGAGGTCGCCGACATGGCCGGCGCCGGCGGATTCAAGATACACCCCCGCAAAGGGGCCACCCTGATATTCGACAAGGACACCACCACCGAGTACGTGCGCGGCAGCGTGGCGGAGGCCAAGCTGTTCGCGAAGAAGAAGAGCAAGGGGGGGGGCGGGATGCCCACCATCGAAGGCAACCTGCAACTGGGCCCCACCGCCATCGAGGTGGACGACAAGAACGACACCTCCATCTCCGCCGGGGAGATAGAGGAGATATTCGAGAGGTTCCATTACCTGCTGCCCGACTTCCCCCGGAGGTCGGTGATAGCGGCGTTCAGCGGCGTGCGCGCGCCAACCACCGACGAGGACTTCATTATCGGCCCATCCGAGGCCGCCAACGGGTTTGTGAACGTGGCCGGGATGCAGTCACCAGGCCTGGCGTCCGCCCCGGCGGTGGCGGAGATGGTGATGGAGATACTGCGGGACCTCGGGGTCCCGTCGGAGCACAGGCCCGGCTTCGACCCCGAGAGGCCTACCCCGGCCCTCTTCGCAGACCTGGACCGGAAAGGGCGTGAGCGACTCATAGAGGAAGACAGCCGCCACGGGCACGTGGTCTGCCGCTGCGAGCAGGTGACCGAGGCGGACGTGGTGAACGCCATCCACGGGATAGTGCCCGCAACCAACATGGACGCGGTGAAGCGCAGGACCCGGGCGGGCATGGGCAGGTGCCACGGAGGGTTCTGTGGAAACCGGGTGGCGGCGATCATCGCCCGCGAGCTGGGGATACCGGTGACGGCGGTGACCAAGGACGGTGGGGAGTCCCGCCTGTTCGCCGGGGAGACCAAGAGAATACGAAAAGGGAGTCCCTCGTAGCGCCGGCATCTTGCCGGCAACTGGACCGGCGAGGGAGACCAGGAGAACGCTGGATGGGAGTCCCTCGTAGCGCCGGCAACTTGCCGGCACCAGGGTCGGTGGAGGGAGACCAGGAGAATGCTGGAGGATAGCGGCTAGATGAAGAAGATAAGGAGGCCGGACATCGCGGTCATCGGGGCGGGCCCCGCGGGGCTTGCCGCGGCCCTGGCCGCCCGCGAGGCCGGAACTCGAGACGTCATGCTGATCGAGCGGGACATGGAACTGGGCGGGATACTGCCCCAGTGCATCCACGACGGCTTTGGCTCCATCGTGTTTGGGGAGGCGCTCACCGGCCCCCAGTACGCCCAGCGGTACATCGACAAGTTGAGCCGGACCGATATCGAGGTGAAGCTGAACACGCTGGTGCTGGAGATTAGCCCCAAACGGCGCGTCACCGCGGTGAACGCCCGTGAGGGGATAATCGACATACAGCCAAAGGCGATCGTGCTGGCCATGGGATGCAGGGAGCGCACCCGCCACCAGATACTTCTCCCCGGCTACCGCCCGGCGGGGGTTGTAAACGCCGGGCTGGCCCAGCGCTATATCAATATCGAGGGGCTGATGCCGGGCAGGAAGATGGTTATCCTGGGGTCGGGCGACATAGGCCTCATCATGGCCAGGAGGGTCACGCTGGAGGGAGCGGAGGTGGCGGGGGTGTTCGAGCTGATGGACCATCCCGGGGGGCTCACCAGGAACGTGGTCCAGTGCCTGAACGACTTCGATATCCCGCTCCACCTCTCGCATACCGTCACGTTCATCCACGGCAAGAAGAGGGTGGAGGGGGTCTCAGTGGCCGAGGTGGACGGCGAGTTCAAGCCGAAAATGGACACCGAGCGCTTCGTAGGATGCGACACGCTCCTGCTATCGGTGGGCCTCATACCGGAGAACGAGATATCCAAGAAGGCGGGCGTGGAACTGGACCCGGTGACCGGCGGGCCGGTGGTTGACGAACGGATGGGGACCTCCGTTCCCGGAATATTCTCGGCCGGCAACGTGGTGAACGTCTTCGACCTGGTGGATTACGTCTCGCGAACCGCCCAAGACGCTGGAAGGGGTGCCGCGGAGCACGTGCGCAAGCCGGTCAGGAGGAAGAAGCCGGTCCGGGTACTCCCGGGGGAGAACGTGAAGTACGTGGTCCCGCAACTGGTCCGCGACACCGGCGGGGACATGAGCCTTTACTTCAGGGTGGAACGTCCCCAGCGGTCGGTCGCGACCCAGGTGCTTGCCGGCGGCGAGGTAATATCCCGGCGCAAGGCGAAGATGGTCCGGCCCCCGGAGATGATAAAGGCGGACATCTCACCCGGGGACCTCGGGGACCGGGGAAAGGCCGGCCCGATCACGGTGGAGGTGGTTTCGACTGAAGAATAAGCACGACTTCATCTGTATTAACTGCCCCCTTAGCTGCTCGCTGGAGCTCATCGAGGAGGACGACCGTGTGCTGGAGGTTACCGGCGGCGACTGCAAGATAGGCGAGAGGTACGCCGCGGAGGAGTTCAGGGACCCCCGCCGGGTTGTGACAACAACGGTAAGGGTGAAGGGGGGAACGCTCCCGCTACTGCCGGTGAGGACAACCGGCGCGATACCGAAGAGACTGGTGGTGGACGCGGTCAGGGCGCTTGACCGGGTGGAGGTAGACGCACCGGTGGAGGAGGGGCAGGTGATCTACACTGACATCCTCGACACCGGGGTGAACGTGATATCCTCGAGAGAGCTTGACCGGGAGTAAGCTGCCTACGATGGAGATTGTGAGCAGAAGGGAGAAGAAGCGATGTGGGTGAGGTTTCGGGTCATACGTCCGATCGGTGACATGATCGCCGGCATGAAGAAGTACGACCTCAAGCATACCGGCAGCGAGAACGCGCCGGTCCGTGGGCCGTTCATTCTTGTGGCCAACCACCAGACAAAGGTGGACGCGTTCGCGATCGGCCTGGCGATAGGAGACACGCTGGCCCGCAGCAGGCTGGTCCCCTGGGCCAAGGTGGAGATAGGCAGGGACATGGAGGGTATCCTGGGGTGGATACTGTGGAGGTTCCTGGGGGCGATACCGATAGACCGCGAGGAGAGCGAAACCAAGGGGGCGATCGCGAAGAGCCTCAACCTCCTCAGGCGGGGGAAGATAGTCTGCGTCTTCCCTGAGGGAACCCGATACCCCAACGGTGAGCTGGGGCCGTTCAGGCACGGTGCCGCCAACCTGGCACGGGCGACCCCCGTCCCCATACTGCCCGCGGTGGTCTACAACCGGAAGGAGGACGGTGGCGTCCAGGTGAGAATCGGGAAGCCGTTCTTCATGCCGGACAGGAAGTTCCGGCTGAGGTTTCTGCGGAAGGCGGAAAGGAAAGCGCAGGACCAGGTCAGCCAGCAGATAGACACACTGAAGAAGTGGAGCGTCACTGTCCCCAAGGACAGTAAAGGCATGAAGATGATCGCCGGCATGGTCAAGATCGTTACCGACGCCGTCTCCCGCAAGGATATAAGCTTCGACGTGATAAGCCGCCTTGCCGAGGTGAAAGACAACAGGTTCCTCCGCGAGAAGGTGTTCGAGTTGCTCCCCAGGGACTGGAAGAAGGTCGCGAAAAGGGAGCCGAAGGCCCGGCAGTGACCCTTGACGGGGTACTTAGTAGCGCTGGCAACCTGCCCGCTACAGAAACGCACCCAGGGGGCCAGGCCCCAAACGTGCAAAACGCACCCAGGGGGCCAGGCCCCAAACGTGCAAAACGCAAGAATTCGGCCCTCCCTGGTCAGGCCCCGGGCCGTCAATCGGCGGCCGTTTTCCTCTTTCGCCTTCTTTTACCGCTCTTGCGCTTGGAAACGACGTTGTCGACGAAAGCCCCGATCTCTTGCTGGATCATGCTCATCGGGTAGTTTCTCTTGTCGAACGAGTCACCCATCATGACCAGCGTCGGGACCCCGGTCTGCTTCATCAGTTCACGGCGCACGAAGGCAAGGGACCCGGCGGTGTGCTTGCAGGCGTGGTGCCCGCAGTAGATGCAGCAGTCGGCCCCAAGGTCCTTCACCACGTAACTGAGGTCCTCCAACCACCTGAGCGACATCGATTCCCCTCCCATCTGCCTTATCATGGGGAAGTTGAAGCCGATCTCCGAGATGCAGCGTAGCATGCTCTCCCTGGACGACAGGTCCACCGGCGGGAAGAACTGGACCCCAAGGATGTCACCCAGGATGGTGATTCCCCTCTTCTCCATCCAGGGATAGAATCCGTTGAGGTCAAAGAGTGCGGGGATGAACGTGATGTAGGCCCTGGCTACCTCCTCCGGGGCGGTGTACTCGCCGGTGCGCAGCCTTTCCCTGGAGAGGTCGATCATCCTCTGGAACAAGTCGACCGCCTCCTGCCTGCCCCACATCAGGCTTCTGAGCATGAACAGGTTGGCGTTGAATATATTATGCGCCGGGCACGGCCTGGCTTTCCTCAGCTCCCAGTACTCATTGTAAAGCTCGGCGAGCTTGTCTATCCGCTCCATGACGGTGCGGAGCTTCTGCGCGGAAAGCTCCTCGCCCGCGAACTCCTCGAGGTCCCCGATGAGCCTGCACAGGTACTCGTAGTAGAGCTCGCGGCCCCTCTCCGAGTCGTCGTTCGGCTTCTCCAGGATGAACTGGGGTACCCCCAGGTAGTCGGCGGCGAAGGCGTGGATCTTGGCGTTGGGGTTGCAGCTGCCGGGGGAGTTGGAGACTATGGCGTCCGGCCTTATTCCCGGCCCCATGAGGAACGAACCGATGGTCATGGTGTTGGCGGAGCACAAGGAGTCGGGGAGCCCCATGCCCATGGCGAAGTCCCAGAACCGCTCACCCTGGCCGGCGCAGACGTTCACCGCCAGGCCGGCGATGATCTCGGTGCAAACCGGGAAGAGGTTGTCGAACGCGAAGATCAACTCCGGGGGGAACGTGAAAGGTATGAAGACCAGTTTCTTCCTGCCCTCGTTCCTGGCGTCACGGGCCTCCCGGAGGATGTCTATCACCTTCTTGATGAAGAAGACCTCGACGCTCCTCGCGGACTTGATGTCGAACAGCCCCATCACCGTGTTCCTGATGTCGGGGTTCAGGTAGCCGGCAAGGCCCTCCAGCTCCTCGTCGCTGAAGTCGTCGGGGAACTCGTAGATCATGTCAAGCATTTCGATGGTGCGCTCGAAGGCGTTATCGCCTTCCCTGAGGAGTGTAGTCTGTGCCATCCGCAATCCACCCCGATTCGTCGCGCCTCGCAGCAAAATGATAACACGCGCAAGGAGCGACGTCAGGCCTTCTTATTATTCGCATCGCATGTGACACCAGAGAGACCTCCGGTCATAGTTTCCGGTTAAACCGGTCGTATCCCGTATATACTTGCTCAAGGGGAGGAAGTAACGGACCTGGCGGAACCATGGCCGAACCGAAAGTCAAATCAGTGAGTCACCAACAGCAGAGAAGACGGATGCTGACGGTCGCCGGACTGGGTATTGCCATCGGGCTGGTGGTGTTACTGGTTTCGTCGATAAACGTCGGCCCGCTGAAGAGCGGCGACTGGTTGAAATCCCTCGAGCTGAAAGGTTACGACTGGATGATGGCCCACTTCCCCCGGCCGATGGCGGGGGCGGGAGAGGGCGAGGGGCCGGTGGCCATAGTGGCCATTGACCAGGAGTCGATCGAGCAGTTGGGCCCCTGGCCGTGGGACAGGTCACTGCAGGCGCGGATGGTCGACAAACTCCACCAGGCGGGGGCCAGGGTGATAGCGATCGACATCCTGTTCTCATCGGCCGGGAGCGAGGCCGGGGACCAGGCCCTGGCCGGCTCAATGGAGCGGGCCGGCAACGTCGTTATCGCCAGTTCATTCTCGGGTTGGAGCACGGGGGGATACGAGGCGGTCAAGGTCAACCTGCCCCTGGAGATCTTCGGTGAGGCAGCCGCAGGAATCGGGTTTACCAACATACCTACCGACTCCGACGGGGTAAACCGCCGCGTCATTCTGACTGAGACTCTGGGGGGTCACGATTATCCGAGTTTCGCCGCCCTGTCGGTCGCCACCGGCAATAGTTACTGGTCGGTCGGGGAGATCGCCACGCACGTACCGGTCACCGGTGACGGCGAGATGTTCGTGAACTTCTCGCCTGACTTCAACGAGGCGACCCCGGCTTACTCATCTCTTGATGTCCTGGAAGGGAGGTTCAACCCCGACGCCTTCCGGCAGAAGGCGGTCTTCGTGGGGGTGACCGGAGGGGCGAAGCTCGACGCCTTTCCAACGCCGATATCCGGGAAGGAATCGTTAACCCCCGGGGTGGTTATCCAGGCGAGGGCCGCGGCGACGATAGAGAGCGAGGCGTTTATCTCAGCCACTCCACCGTGGGCGGGGAAGGTCATGGTCGTGCTGGTCGGGCCGCTGGTCCTCCTGCTTTTTCTGGGCCGCCGCATGTCGGTAGCGGTGGCGCTGGCGCTGGCCGGGATGGTTCTGCTGGTGCTTGCCGAGGGCCTCGCATTCAGGACGCAGGGGTTGTGGTTGCCGCTAATGACGCCGATCCTCGCCGGTTTACTATCGGTGGGAGGCGGCCTCTCATACCGGTACTTCGCAGAGGTGCGCAAGGAGAGGCAGCTCAAGGAGGTGTTCGGCAGATACGTCAGCCCGGACGTACTGGGGGAGTTACTCGAGGAACCGGAAAGCGCTTCGCAGCGGGGGCGGCAACTCGAGGCCTCGATTCTCTTCTGTGATATGTACGGCTTCACCACTCTTTCCGGCTCACGTGAGCCCCGGGAGGTCGTAGAGTTGCTCAACCGGTTTCTATCAGCGGTATCCCATGTGATATTCGAGCACGGTGGGACCGTGGACAAGTTCGTGGGGGACGAGGTGATGGCCATCTTCGGCGCCCCTATCAGCAGTCGGGACCACGCGCTGTGTGCCTGCAGGGCCGCCCTGGACATCCAGGCCGCCCTGGGAAAGCTTGAATGCGGGCCGGACACGCTGCTAAGGGCCGGTATCGGGGTGAACTCGGGTCAGGTTGTGGTGGGGAGCATCGGCAGCGAGAAGCGCATGGATTACACCGCGGTGGGTGATACTGTCAACATCGCCAGTCGCCTGGAGGGGCTTACCAGGGAGATGGACTCGGACATAATAATCGGTGCCGATACTTACCGGTTGGCCGGGGAGGCCATCGATGCCAGGCCCCTGGGAGCGGTACGGGTCAAGGGCAAGGAGGAACCGATAGAGGTTTACGGCCTGACCGGGATGAAGGAAGATTCGATACCGGGGGGTTGAGCCGCGGGGCAGGTTGAGAACCTGGTCCCCTCAAGGCGTGTTAGGGCCCTCGAGCTGATCGAGCTTTTCCTCCGCGGTGTTGCGGTACTCCGCCCACTCGGCGCTATCGCCGGCCAGGTCTCGCAACTTCCGGTACGCTTCAACCGCACCCCTTACATCTCCGAATTTCTCTAGGTCGACCGCGAGGTGGTACCAGGCATCCAACTGGTTTCCGTCAATCGAGAGCGCATCGCGGTAGGATGCCACGGCAGATTGCAGGTCCCCGAGGGCGTCGAGCACCTTACCTTTGGTAATGAGCAGGGAGACGATCACATCGGGGTCGGTGCCCGGGATAGCCAGGGCGTGCTCGACGTGGTCGAGGGCGGCCTGCGGGTTACCGGCCTCGACCAGGTACTCTGCCAGGAACCACCGGACGAACGGGTCGTCCGGGCTCACCTCCACCGCCTTCTCCAGCTCCGCGAGCGCCTGCTCCAGCCTGCCCTCTTCGTGGTAGAGGACCGCGAGGCTGGTCATGGCCAGGACATCGCCCGGGTTCAGCTCCAGTGCCTCCCGATACTCATTCAACGCTTCCTCCTCGCGGCCCAGCGCCACCAGCACCGACGCTATGCTGCTGTGATAGCTGCCGTCGTAAGGCGCCGCCTTCGCCGCTTTACGGTACTCATCCAGGGCGGCCTGGAGGTTGCCCTCGAGCTCGTAGGAGTAACCGAGGAAGAAGTGCTCGGGGGCCGACAGGTTCTTCTCGGGGGCGAGCTCGCGGGCCAGCCGCAGCTCCTCCAGGGAGCCGGCCGCATCACCGCCGGCCAGGAGCGTAAGCCCCAGGACCAGGTGAGAGAACCAGTCGTTGGGGTTAAGCTCCACCGCACGTTGTGCCGAGGCCCTGGCGTTTTCCATGTCGGCCATCATCCAGTAGGCGTGGGCCAGCTCCTCGTGGGCCAGCCAGTTGTCCGGCTCCAGCTCAACCGCCCTGGAGAAGGCGGACACCGCCTCCCGTGGCTTGTCGGAGAGAAGGAAGACCCAGCCCAGGTTCTCCAGCACCGCCACGTTGTCGCCTTTCAGCTCCAGGGACCTGTTGAAGCCGGCCAACGCCTCGGCGAGTTCCCCCTGCGCCATCTGAACCATGCCCAGGTTCTGGTACCCTATCGACTTCAGATTGTTATCATCCGAGCCCTCCAGTTGCTTAAAGCAACTCATCGACTCCTCGAGTTTGCCCTGGTCCATATAGAGAGTGCCAAGCGCGTTCCAGCTGGAGTAGTCGGCGGAATCAAGCTCCAGCGCCTTTTTCAGGGACTCCTCCGCGCGTTCGGCGTCTCCCCGGAGCGAGTAGCTGATGCCCAGTGCCTGGTATGCGCGCACCAGTGAGGGGTCGACGGACGTCGCTTCCTTGAACTCCTCTATCGAGCCGTCCAGGTCCTCATCGATGAACTTCAAGAATCCCAGGGCAACCAGGGGCCTGGCGTCCCGCGGGTCGAGCTTCCCGGCCTCCTCGAACCAGTGCTTCGCCTCCCCTTCATCGCCTTGGCCCAGCAGCGATTGTCCCAGGCCGTAGGCCGCCTCGAAAGACCCAGGGTCGGAGTCGTGGGCTTCCCCGTAGTACTCCTCGGCCCGCACCCACCGCCCGTCTACAAGTTCGACCTTGCCCAGCCCGGAGAGGGCCGAGCACAGCCCCGGCTCGTCCTCCAGCGCGGCGGCGAACTCGGCCTTTGCCTCGTCCCTCCCGCCGGAATCCAGCAACGCTCTTCCCAAATTGACCAGGGCCGCCACGTCCCCGGGGTCTTGCTCGAGATCGGCCCTGGCATCTGCTTCCGCTTTCTCTCGAGACTCCTTGTCGGAGTAGTAGGGATCAAGCTGCATTTCAACGTAGAATTGGTGTCCCAGCACCCAGGAGTTGATGTTTGAGAGCTCAACAACCACAGGCCTGGTAGGGGCCTTGCCCGGGACGGCGGTCGATTGCTCCGATTCCTTCACAAGGACCCGTCCCTGCTCGTTAGAAAACGCGACCTTTCCTGTGGCTACGGTGAGGACCGAGGTGCCTCCGGGCTCTACCTCGAGGTTCAGCTCGGTCCCTTCCACGGTGGCGACCGCCGCCGGGGTATCAAGTTCCAGGCCTTTATCGTTCCCGCTCTCCTCGAGCCATATTTCCCCCTGTGATACATTCATCCTGGGGGCGTCGCCGGTGAGTGCGGTGATTTGAAGGTAGGTGTTCCCGTTGACCTGGATCTCCTGCCCCCCGGAGAAGGACAGGACAAGCTTGGATGATTGGCCGGTCCGCACCATGTCGCCCTCGGAAAGGACAATTCCCCGGGACCCGGAAAGCCAGCTATCGGTACCCGCCCTGCGTATCTCGAAGTCGCCGGTGGAGGAGACAACCACCGCTGCGGGCGAGGCCGACACACGGGAGTTCTTGCCGCAAGATGTGGCGGTGGGGATAACCGAGACAAGGAGTACTATAAGTGCCGCCGCCAGGCACCCGGAGACGACCCGATTGTTCCCCCGCTTATGAACGTTTCGCGCTTCCGGTTCAGCCATTAGCGACATCACCTTGAGCGACAGCACCTGTAGCGTCCGCTGTCTTACATATGATGACGGGTTCTCCCTCGAATAGATTGACCGGTGCATGGAATACCCGCGCCGGGCGAAGAGTCGTTCCCTGCGGGGATGGTTGTCTAAGAGGAAAGCTACTCGGGAGAGAACGGGTTACCCGCTGCCTAGAGCTCTTCAAGGTTCTCGCCCAACACCGCCTTGCAGACGTCGGCGCGGCTGAGACTCCCTATGAGCTTGCCGTTCTTGACCACCGGCAACCGCCGAATCATCCTGGTGAGCATTATCTGCGCGGCACTTATCAGGGCGTCCTCCTCGGTGACGGTTATCGGCGTTGGGACCATTATGTCTTTTACCATGAGTTCGCGGATCTCCCTGCCCTTCTCCTCCATAATCTCGAAACCGGTGAGCAGGGGCAGGTCACTCTTGACGATCTCGTCGGGTTCGGGGATCACGGCGCGTATCAGGTCTCCTTCCGAGGCGACCCCGACCAGGTAGCCCTCTTTGTCAACGACCATTATGTCACTGGCCCCTGTCCTGGAGAGGAGCTCGGTTATGTCGCTGAGGCTCGCGTACATGGAGATCTTCATGGTGTTTGGATTGTAGGCATCGCCAACCAGCATACCGACCTCCGACTTGATTACCATGATTACTATATCACTTTGGCGGACATCGAACCTAATGGAGCCCCGGCTAATGGATATTCTGAAAGCAGAGGAAAACGAACGACGTCGTGAACAACACCCCGCCCATAACCAGCACTAATATCCTGACATGTGGCGCCTTGAACTTGGTGGAGATGCCGGCAAAGAAGAGGACCGAGGCGAACAGAACCGTGAACAGGACGTAGCGGTCCGACTGCTCGATTGCCTGGGTGGCCATCTCCTGTTTATCATCGGCGCTTTTCTGCAGTACCTTGCTCTCCTCCCTGTTCTCGTTCTTGTACTGGGGCATATCGAAAGGAGTATCGGGTGCGCCCGGGGTGTTCCAGGGGTCGGTGGCCAGCCACGCATCGATCGCGACCTTCATCTCGTCCCGAAACAGGATGTTCTCGAAGTACTCTATGGCCTCTTGATCGTTGTGGAGCGTGAGTTCAGTGAACTCCACGAACATCTCGACGTCTATCGCGAACTCCTGTTCCGCGATGTCGGCTTCCTCGGCGGCAAGGATCCTATCGGCGTTCGCATAGCAGAAGTTGCGAGCCTCGACGCCCCCCCAACGTGATGACTGGTAGGCGCTCCAGGCCGACGCTATGACCGCCAGGGCGAGCAGCACCGCGGCGACGACCTCTATCCAGTTACCGTGTATCCTGTAGAAGAAGCCGGGTCTTTCCACGGACTCGCCGTTGTTGCTGTTTTCAGTTTCTGGAGTGTCCATTTAGCATCCCGGATCCGTGGCTCGCTTCTCGGGACCTTACGGCCCTGCCGTGATCGCGTACCTGCCGTGGTGGGACTCCCTGGACTTCCACTCTATCCGGGACTCCCGGCCGGTCATCTTCTCCACCCCGGCGGCCAGCCTGGCCGCGTAGAGGTCCTGGTTATAGGCGGTCTTGATATCCACCGAAACGGAATCGCCGGTTCTCTCGAATTGCTCCGGGTAGCCAAGACCGCGCAGCGCCATGTTGGCGAGGTATCTGTCCCAGAACTCCCCGGCGTCCTCGAACGTCCTGTCGCGCAGGTCTTTTCCCGAGTACCTCTTCTGGGCCTCGTAGAGTATCTGGACGACCTCCGTCCCCAACTCCTTTTCCAGTTCCCTGAGGATGGCGTTGACCGATTGGACGGAGATCATGCCCTCCCGTTGCCCGTTGATCCGGTTTCCAACAATGCCCCGGTCGATGTCCCACTCCATCGCCCGGGCGACTAGGAGCGGGACCCCGCAGCGGGAGCAGCGGTCATAGGTGAGGGGGCCGGTTCCCGCCTCAACCTCCTCCAGGTACAATCGCCCCTCGGACTCCGGCCTCTCATCGGCGTGGCTCATGCGGATGACAAGGTCGCTATTCTCCAGCCCGTAATCAGCTCTCGAGCCGGGCATCTTCTCGATTGATTCGTAAATCCCCAGGCAGTTCCCTACCATCATTGGGGTCATGCACGGGTTGGAGAACCCCAGCACCAGCGTCTCGCCGGCCCGGTACCTGATGACCCGGGGTTTGCCGGCGCCCAACCTGGCGAGGTCTTTCCTCATGACCCAGACAAGCAGCTTCGCCAGCCACTGCGGGCGGAAGAAGCGGTTGTTGGGGATCCGCTTCATGTTTATGTTGCGATAGATGGTCCTCACCATCCCGTAGAGGTCCTTCCCGATGTTTTTCTGGGCCTCGATTACGACATGGTCCACCGGCATCCCTATGGCGTCGGCAAGGTCGCCGAAGATCGTGTCCCATTCATCAACCTGGAGGAACATCACCGATATCCTGGGCCTCACGCTCCCTATCACCGTGCCATCGCTGTGCCACTCCAGGAACCGGGACATCCGGCGGGGAAAACCGCATTCTTTGCAATCACTCATAGCAGTCCTCCGGTGAATGCGTGCCTATCCCTCGATCCCGGGAATATTGCCGTTATCATCAACGGGGAGATCCTTTGGCGGGCCGATGAGAACGAAAGGCCCCGGATTCCAGGGGCCACCGAACGGTACCATGTAGCCCGCGCAGATGTAGAGGTTGTCGTTGACCTGGCGCACCTCGTCGTGCATGGTCTTTATCAGGTCGGTGTTGAAGGCGCTGTAATCAAGGTGAAACGAGTCGCTTCCGTCCTTGCAGATGGTGGTGGGCCCTACGTAGGTCCTCATCTTCCTGGCCCGAAAGATCTCACTGCCGCTTTTCCCGCTGAAAAGGTTATAGCCCCACCCGGAGTTCTCGCCCTCGGGCTTGAACGCCTTGCCCTCCCAATGGGTGCTCATTGTCGGCTTGCCGGTGGGGAAGAAGTGGTGGGTGAAGCCGGCTGTCGTTTCTCCAAGAACCCCGCCGCTCAAGACCTTCGCCTCGTACTCGCCGTTCATCGACTCGAACGCCGGCGCCCTCGCCGCGTAGAAAAGCTGCATCGTTTCCGCACGGTTCAGCGTTTCCAGGTGCTCCCAGGTCGCCTTCTCGGGGTCGGTGCCCAGGATCTCCTTCACGCTTTGCCCGTCCGGTTCGCGATTTCCCGCCTGGATGATGTTGACGACAAACGCCACAGCGTTAAGAATCGTGAAACCAATCAGCACTTTCATCAGGGTCTTAAGCCGCTTCATCTGATCTCCTCCTGTGATCGATATCCGAGGAAGACGGCTTTCCGAAAGAGGGTCTGCCGAGAAAGCCGCTTCCCTTCCATTAACAGCTCGGTGCGGAAATATTCTATACTATTGGAATAAGTAAAGCATTGCCGCCGAAAGAGAGGGGGAGTCGCGTGAAGGATTTGAGAGGAAAGAACACGCTGGTGACAGGGGCCGCTATGGGAATGGGGAAGTCCCTTTCCAGGCAGCTGTTGCTCGAGGGCGCCCGGGTGACCCTGGTTGACATCAGGGAGGAAGCGCTCGAGGCCGCCAGGGAGGAGTTCGACAAACTGGGGGACGTTGCCGCATACCAGTGCGACATCTCGGACAGGCAGGCGGTCTATGACATGGCCGGCAAGGTGAAGCAGGAGTTCGGGGCCATAGACCTTCTGGTGAACAACGCGGGGATCGTGAAGGCCGGCCTATTCATGGACAAGCCCGACGAGCTTCTGGAGAAGACGGTAGCGGTCAACCTCATGTCACTGTTCTGGGGAACCAAGGCGTTCCTGCCTGACATGATCGCCAGGGGCAGCGGCCACATCGTGAACATGGCCTCGGCCGGAGGGATACTGGGGGTCCCCTACATATCCGACTACTGCGCGACCAAGTTCGGGGCGATCGGGTTCACCGAGTCCCTCCGCCAGGAGATGAAACTCCAGGGGCTGGGGAACATCAAGTTCACCTACGTCTGCCCCAACACGGTGGGGACCGGGATGTTCGCCGGGAACAAACCGGTCAAGGGCACCAGGATGCTGGAGCCGGAGGATGTCACCACCAAGATAATCAAGGGAATCAAGAAGGGGAAGGCGAGGATATACGTCCCGGCCTCGGTCCACATGGCGGCGCTGCTGAAGGTCGTGCTCCCGGTGCCGGTGATGGATCTTCAGTGCCGGGTCCTGGGCGTAACCACCTCCTCGGAGAAGATGACCGGGCGTGACGATCTCAAGTAAGCACGCCCTCGTCATGAACACGAGCCCCGTGAGGCGGTGTTTCAGGGAGAGTTATCGTTGAGTGATTCAAGTATTGTGGCGCGCCTGCGGTTCAAGTGGGAGAGACTGCACCTGACGTTTCAGAAGAAGGCCGTGTACTTCTCTCTCATAGTAGGCCTCCTGTTGATAATCTTCCTGGGCTCATTGGTTGTGCTGGTCTTCGAGAGAAGGGCGGATTCGACGGTAGAGAATTACGGGGACGCTCTCTGGATGATGCTTGTGACGCTGGCGACTGTCGGTTTTGGTGACGTCGTCCCGATAACGACCGGTGGAAGGGTTGCCACCGTGGTATCGATGGTGATGGGCATCGGCCTTCTGAGCGCTTTTATCACCACGAAAGCCGCTTCGATGGCTGAGAACATGAGGAAGAAAAGAGGAGGGAGAGGGAAAGTGAAATTCAAGGACCACTTCGTGGTCTGCGGGTGGAGCTCAACCGGGAGATACGCGCTTTCCACGCTGAAGTCGGAGGTGGAAAATGACCGGACGCCGATAATCCTGCTTTGCGACGTGGAGGAGAACCCGTTCGATGATGAGTACGTTTTCTTCCTCAGGGGGAATCCGGCCAGTGAAGTGGACCTGAGGCGGGTGAACGTCGATAAGGCAAGGGGCGTAATACTGCTCGCCGATGAGTCCAGGGGGGGGAGCGACAGCGACAAAGACGCCAGGACGGTGCTGGCGGCCCTGACAATAAAATCGATAGACCCGGGTGCGCAGATAACGGCGGAGGTTCTGGCCCACGAGAGCGTGGAACATCTAAGGAAGGCCGGCGTGAGAGAGATCATGGACTCCAGCATTATCGGTGGCGGACTCATCGCACGTTCGGCGCTTCGCCACGGCCTGATCGAGCTTATCTCGGAGATCGTAGGAAGGAGTGGCAGTGGTCGTCGTACCCACATGGTGCGCGTAGATGAGGAGATGGCCGGAAAGGAACCGGGCGAGGTGATGGACGGGCTCAAGGCGGTGTACGGGCCCAACATGGAGGTAATCAGCATCAAGACCGGAGACGGATTCAAGGCCGGAGATGAGTTAAGCGAGATATCGCCGGGTGACTTGCTGATTATTACAGCGGACGAAAGAGTTACTATAGCAGAAGATGCTCGTTGACCTCTTGGGCGCAGAAACGGACGAAGCCGGCACACTCCCCGGCGAAAACGCCGCTCTCGAACGCCTTGCCCCTCTCCTTCGGGTCGCCGAGGTCGAAGCCGATTAGCTCTTTACAGTGGATCGTCCCGAACCGTGAGGTGAACGAGCGCAATAGTGAACCGCTGATATCGTAGCCGGGATCCCCTGCTTTATCTTGCCGTTTGACTTCATCGTTGAACAACCGGCCTGCCCCTCCATTTGAAGGTATTGTCGAAACATCGTCCGTCCAATAGAACTTTGTAGCATTTTGTGGTATTGAGTAGCTGATTTTTGGTCCTGTTTTGACCATTTTCCGATGTCCTTCTCGTATGTTATAATGTATTAGCAAGGCAAGCACCTTGAAAGACCAA
>Ga0180015_1000207_pt1 | contig 17768 bp, 15 predicted proteins | sample KR13_S2_MetaG_FD_116508 | JGI IMG/M metagenome (GOLD analysis project Ga0180015, IMG submission 116508) | Groundwater microbial communities from the Olkiluoto Island deep subsurface site, Finland - KR13_S2_MetaG | ecosystem: Environmental > Aquatic > Deep subsurface > Groundwater | place...
TAGCAAAAAATCAAGAAAATTAAAAGGGTCATCTGTCAAGTTAAAAAAAACCGAGCCTTTTTCGCCGGGCCCGGTGATTTTTGTAAATATGTAAATTGATTATTCGTAGAGAAAGCAGATTTTATTCCTAGTCTTAACCAAGTAATATCGAGACACTCTTTTGATAAAGAGCTCAAAATTTCCATTATTAGCTATATCAACCAGACGAAGAGAAATGATTGATACAAATAATAATTTCATAAAGCCTCTCAATCATCACTTGGTATCCAAGGAGCAATTTGTAATCTGCTTACATAATTGAATATAGCAATGAAAAATTAAGAAAAGGTTAAATTTTAAAATTGTTATATTTTTCCCAACATTACGATGGTTATAGAACTACAACTCTGGATTTATGAGAACAATATTTTATTTACCAAATTATTGCTTTCTAACCACTCCAAGATATCCACAATCTGTCCATCTAATTTTTTTTGATTAAAATTCTTTGGTAATTTCTTGGCTAAAAATGCGTGTTTGCGTTTTTTGCGCAACTCTTTCGTTGTAGGAATTGGCTGACCACCTCCACCAAGGCAACCGTCGGGGCATGACATAATTTCCAAATAGCTGTATTTTTCCAAGTGATTAATGATTTTATTAACCTCACCAATCCCCTTCAGCGATGCCAATTCTTTACCACTTTCATTTTGCAACAACAAAACTTCATCTAGATTGTGGATGTTTTGTTTGCCATCGACCTTGGTAATTTGATTAGCCAATTTTAAGCGCCCTAATATTGATGCAAAAACACTAGTGGAAAATAAATCTGCTAATTCATTATTTAGTGAATCGATATTTTTTATTTTGCTTTTAGTTAAATCAAGTTTATGTTTTTTTAATAAAAAAGAGAGTTCACGCAGAGTTAGAACATAATCAACTGGCCACAAGCCATTGAACTGCATTTTCTTTTCCACAATTTCATTTTTTCTTGCCACGCAAACACCGATACTTATTACTGAAATTTTTTCCGGGTCCAGCTTTTGCTTGTCCGCCCAATAAGTTTTTATTAAACCCCCCATAACCATAGCCGGTGATTTAATTTTTTGTAAATTTTTTGCCAAGGCTGGTTGGTATTGTTTGATGTAATTAACTGTAGCTGGACAATGAGAGCCGATCATTACTTCCCCGCCGTTGTTTTCTAAAATGTGTTCAGATTGAAGGTGTGCATTAATCTCGACACCAAGTGCGGAATTAAAAACATAATTAACACCCATTTGTTTTAGAGCGGCTGCCACTGAATTTAATTCTATATTTTTCATGTCAAAATTCTCACCAATGCTAAGCTCCATTATTGGATCTAGAATTACCACCACAGTTTTTTGTTTATCTTTTATTTCCCGTTCCAGGTCCTCGTAATTAGTTTGCTCTTGAATGGCACTAACTGGGCAATGAAGCGCGCATTGACCGCAAAGAATACAGGGATTTTTTTTGCTATCTTTAAAATCAACTTCTTGACCATGGCCTTTGCCACGCATCACTAAGCAGTCAAGTTTTTGTAAGTCCTGACAAGCGGAAATGCAATTACGGCAATCAATACATTGTGTGCCATCAATCTCTAGCGCATTTTTAAGTTTATGAATTTGGCGATTCTTTTTGCGATCAGTAAAACGAACGATTTTAGTTTGGTATTTTTGAGCAAACTCTAATAGCTTGCATTCAAAACGCCAGACGCAAGTCGCGCATTTTTCCACGTGCTCAGCGTAAATCAATTCAATATTTACATTGCGGACTTTTTTAATTTTATCAGATTCGGTCATGATTTCCATACCCGCACTTGCCTTAGTGGAACAAGAGGTTACCAGTTTATTGTTACCTTTCACTTCTACGACACAAACACGACAATTGCCCTTGGCACAAAAATCCTTGTGGTGGCAAAGGGTTGGTATTTCAATTCCATTTCGTTCAGCCACTTCCAAAATAGTCTCGCCCTCCGTGCCAGTCATTTTTTGATTGTTGATTTTAAGTTTAATTTTATTTATCATATAAAAATTATATACACTAATTAATCTTCTTCGCCCGTTCTACCTCACCCCGCCCTCTTTATAATTAGTCGGACGAGGATTACGTTAACCCTCTCCTGCAAAGGAGAGGGATCTATTACCCAACGCCGATTATAAATAAAAAAATTGTTTTTTAAAGGAAGTAATATCTACTAGTTCCCTCGCCCCGCCGGGAGAGGGTTAGGGTGAGGGAACATTAAATATATTTCTCCTCACTATAATATGGATAAACAATCGACACCATGGCTCCAACCAAGAAATACCAAATAAAATCTTCGATTGGAATCCCAATAAATAATATCCCTGACAACTTCTCCAACATCCAGGTGTGTTCAACCCAACCAGGAGAAACGAATATCATCAACAAATAAATCGGCAACGAGATCAATATCATCATTACCCCGCTCATTAAAGATATTTTAATCAAATCCGTACGTTTTATTAAAATGTAAATAATGGCTGTCAAAATTCCAATCGAATTAGCGTAAAAAGAATTCCAATCAAACATTTTGAATAAAACCAATGTGATAATTCCTGTAGAAATTAGTGGAATTGCAATGCGCGCCCAACTTGCCTGTCCTCTGCTTTTAATTTTTAAAAATAATAAATACCAAATCGCTGCAATACCAGCATTACTAAAACCTAATAAAAAATCTTCAACACCGACACGATAGCCGAAGATAGTTTCCGGTCGCCACCAGTCGGCAGTATAGACCAGCCCGAAAGTAACTCCCAAAATGGCATACAATAAACTAATCAATAACAATCTTTGACGATATTCTTTTAATTTGATAAATAAATATAGCCAATAAATAAAAAATAGCAAGCTACCGATTAGATATGTGTATTTATAAGCAATCATATTTTTTTGTCATATCGAACGAAGTGAGATATCGCTTCGACTTTATTATTACAACAAACCATCTTTAAGCGATTTCTCCGCTTCGCTACGAAATGACAAATAAAAATCCTCAGGTATATTCAATTCCTTGGCTGAATATTTTTTTAAAACGTTTTCGATGTAACTATAAATCGGAACATGAACAGATCCGCCTAGTCCACAAAGAGATGATTCTTTGGTGCTGTTTAAAATTACAAAAAACAAAGACCAGTCAATTTCTTTTCTTTTTAAAAATTCATTCAGGCGGTAAGTGCCTTCGCGACATGGCACACATTGTCCGCATGATTCCCGAAAAAAGAAATTAACCCATTGTTTTAATAACTTCATGGGTTCATGTTTTATTAAGCTATGAACTGTTATTGATGCCGAGCCACTGGCTATTCTATTCAATTGACTGCTGTTTAGGATCTCACCACTAGCATCGCCACCAACCTGGACAAAGAAATCGTATTTATGACCATTTTTATCTAAATCAAGCAGATGTTTATTGACCTCGATTAAAACCTGGTTGATGGTCCAATCGGCTGGAAAAGAAAAAACACCTTTATTGCGGACGTCACCATTGATAGTGTAAAAGCGCTTTCCCTTGTATTGATTATGCATAACCAGGCTAATGTCGTAAAAAGTTTCAACGTTATTAACTAGTGTCGGACAGTCCCACAGACCGTTTGTAACCGGAAAAGGCGGTCGAAGTCGTGGTTCAGCCACCTTGCCTTCCATGATATTCAAGAGAGCTGACTCTTCGCCACCAATATAGCCAGCTTTTTCTGGTTTGTGAAAAATCTCGATGTCGTCGTTATGAATTATCGTACGCAAAACTTGTCCAAACTTGCGATACAAACGCGTATTTAGATATAAATAACCTTTGACAGTAATTCGTTTGCCTTTCTGGCTGTATTTGAGATAAGTCATCGCAGTGCGCACACCATCAACAACTCTCTCGGGATAATTTTCGAGGATGTATTCATCCTTATGAACACCAGGCTCCCCTTCACTCCCATTGCAAATCACATATTTTTGAGATCCTTCCGCTAAATCCACCATCTCAATCTTTTTCCAAGTCGGAAAACCAGCCCCGCCACGGCCGGTTATATTTGCCTCCTTAATTTTATTCAATGCCTCCTTCACAAAATAAATTTTCGAATTTTCAAATTTCCAATTTTCGAAACAATTTTCAATAACTTAATTTTCAAACAAAACATTAATAAAATTAATTCCTTGTTTTGAAAATTGAAAATTGGAAATTGAAAATTCTTTATAGTACTACTAAAATTAAAATACTAGAGCCCCTTCTTTTGCATATACTCAACTAAGTCAACTAACCTGTTGGAATAACCCCACTCATTATCATACCAAGCCACAACTTTCAACATATTACCACCAACAACCTTAGTCAATTTCGCATCGACAATAGAAGATGCCGGATTGCCAATGAAATCAGAAGAAACCAATTCTTCATCAGTCACTTCCAAGATTCCACCCAAGCGGGCTGTCTTGCTCGCTTTCTTCAAAGCCGCATTCACCGTCTTCTCATCAACTTTTTTCTTGGTCAAAAATACAATATCACTAACAGACACAACCGGAGTCGGCACGCGCATTGAGAAGCCATCAAACTTGCCAGCGATTCCCGGAATCACCTCACCAGTTGCAATCGCAGCCCCAGTAGTCGTCGGCACCATATTCATCCCCGCCGCGCGCGATCGACGCAAATCCTTATGCGGACCGTCAACTAGATTCTGATCAGCAGTATAAGAATGTATCGTAGTCATCATCGCCTTCTCAACACCAAATTCTTTCTTAATAACCGCCACAACTGGCGCCAAACAATTGGTAGTGCAAGAAGCATTAGAAATCACGCTATCTTTTTTGGTTAATTTATCTTCATTAACACCCAAAACAATAGTTTTAATACCCTTGCCCTGTGCCGGAGCTGAAATAATAACTTTTTTCGCACCTGCCTTCAAATGAAGACCAGCACTTTCTTTAGATCGAAATCGACCAGTAGATTCAATAACCACATCAACATTCATCTTACCCCAAGGCAATTTTTCCGGTTCCTTTTCAGCGAACACTTTATACTTCACACCATTAACCAACAATCCATCCGCAACCGCCTTCACCTCACCATCAAAATCACCATAACAAGTGTCATGAAGCAACAAGTGCGCCAAAGTATTGATGTCAGTCAAATCATTGATAGCCACCACATTAATATTACCCCCCTTCAACAAAAAAGCCTTAAAAACAGCTCTTCCAATTCGGCCAAAACCATTAATGGCCACATTTACTTTTTTCATAGATATTAGGGATTTATAGTTTTACACAGCAAACATATATATCCGATTAAGTTTATAATTCTGGTTAAATTATAGCATAATTTATTAAAAAACAAAAAACTGGGTTATTTAATCCAGTTTAAACATGATAAATTTAAGAAAAACGTAATTTATTTTATGGGCAGGTATAATATTCGATAACTTGTTGGACATACACTTCACACCCTCCAATAAAAGACGGTGAATTTCCACCACAGGATGTTGCTTCATTTTTTTTCGCCCACTCATACCCCGCGAAGTGCCCTGTTCCATCCCTATATGGATTTTTTGGATAGTAGCATACCGTGCAATTACCTTCTTCACAATAAGTTATATCCTTCGTCTTTGAGCATCCTGCGAGCATTGTGACCAAAATAATTATTATAAAAAAATTTTTCATAAAATGATTTGCACCGCTAGAGTCTCCCAAATGAGACTCTAGCGGTACCAAAAGGAAGAGAGGTTTTAATATTTTAGATTAAGAGACTTTTATGTGTTAAAATTCCAATTTGCGAGATACTTCTGAGGCAAAGATTTGAACCCCTATTACCTGAAATTAGTTGCTTAATTTTTTTTCAATTTCCTCGAATAATTTTTGGATATTATCATTTGTAGTTTTATCCAATTCAACGTCCGTACCATTTTGGCAACATTCCAGAAAATTCTTAGCAAGCAAAACTTTATCTTGTTTTGTGGTTTTGACATACTCTGAATTTGCCCCCGTGTAGATATTATTCTCATCACCAAGAACATATTTTTTAAAGTCTGTTGGCGAAAAAATATCTTCAACACTTCCTGTCTTGCTTATAATTGTGAGGATTACATCTTTTGTTATTAGCCAGTTATTTATAAGATTTTTTTCGCCATCTTTTTTACCCTTGTCATTGTCATAAAGATAAACAACCTTTCCGCCCCATCCATGTATAATGGTGCCAACAATTGGCATATTTCCGGAGCCACCACCAAAAATAAAGTTCACACTATTATTTTTAAAAATTTTTTTGAAAGCGTTTAGATAATAAACATCCGAAGGACCTTCAACTACAACGTTGTTTACTTTATCTAGCGCAGATATTCCAGCATTTAACTCTAACCCAATAGCCGTTAAAATTGGCGTCAAAGTTTCTTTATCCGCTAAAGCGTGAATTTTATTTTCAATATGTGTTCCTAGTTCATTGGTGCGGTGGACCAATCGTACCCTGTTCAACTTCTCAGCTTCCAATAAATATGGGGAATGTGTGGAAAAAATTAACTGAACCTCTTGTGCAGAAGCTTCAAGTTTGCCTAAAATATCTTCTTGCGCCTTGGCGTGTAAAAATAATCCTGGCTCGTCAATTAAAATAATATTTGGTACGTTTTCATTTGCCCTAGCTGAAACTTTTATATAAAATGCAAGATGCCATTGTCGCCCCTTACTTCGCAGAGTTGGCTCATAAGGGTAGCCATCCTCCTTTATCCAAAAGTAGAGATTTTCTGAATCCCAAGTGATGCTTAAATTTGAAATATCCTGCGTCCAAAATTTCTCGAAATCATTATTAAGCTTAATGTTTATGTCATCTTTGTGTTTTTCTTTTACTCTTGCGTCAGCACCCTTTATTGTGGTTATTTTTAAATCGCTAATAATTGACAAATCTTTAATCCATTCGCTACTCTCTAATTCTGTAAATGGAATTTTGTTTGGAAATATATCTTCAAATGAATTAAACAGAATAAAATTTGGTATATATTTTTTTAACTCTTCTAAAAAATTTATTTCGTAGGACAAATTTTTCTCAAGATCATTTATCTCTGTTTCTATTTCTGTCAGTAGTTCTAAAAAATTATCGCGGTCATTTTCGTCAATATGAGATATGTTTGGCGCAGCGGCCTCCTTGAAGCTAATAAAGAGTGTTTTTTCGTTAGTAAAATTTAAAAATTCAAAATCAAACAAATCACCACCTAGTGCCTCATAGCCCAAGCGGATTGTTTTTATCTTGCTCCATTTATCCATTATTGTTTTTTTAGTTTTCTCTATTTCTTCGTGGCTAAAAATTTCTTTTTGCGAGGTGCATTGACCAAAAGAATAGTTATCTGGGAAAGTTTTTATTAATTCAATTTCAACATCACTTGCAACCTTGAGCGGATTTTTTATTTCCTGAAGAATTTCATTGATGTCATTTTTTTCTATTATAAAAGAGATTGAAATTTCTGGCGTGCTGTCTGGAGATTTTATTGGTTTCGCAGATTCTCTTATTTTATTATTTGTGTCAAAATCCTCTAATGCTTCAAGAATAGTCGTTTTACCAGATTCATTTTTTCCTGCGAGAATAGTAATCGTATCTGTTAAGTAACAATCACCGCTATCAGTAATGGACTTGAAATTTTTAATTCTAAATTTTTTTAACATCATAGAGCTTGTGTTAATTTTTTTATAATTAAGTAAAAAAACGGGTCATATCCAATTGTTTATAAATAGTGAAATTATAACAATAGTATATATTAATAACTTTACATTAGCAATAAAATTACCGTTATGCAAGAAATGGTGGCAAAAATTGTAAAAATGCCAATTTTCGGATAAGCGAAAACAAAAAAAATAGAGACACATTACTGCGTCTCTATTTCTATATAAAATGTATATTACTTCTTCAAAGCGTAACCGTTATCAACTCTTTCAAACTTATCTCGATTCATCAAAGCTAGAATAATTGTAGCCTTTTTGACGATTCTTTTCTCCAGAACTCTATCAATAATCTCATCACGGGTCAAAGGTGATTCTTTTTCAAGAACTTCTTCAATCACGTCTATAACATTTCCTTTCTTAAATCCCCAATCTTTCAGTCCGTACAAGCCACGGCCTACTAAAACGTATTTCTTATCCAATATCAATTCATTATGAACTGTCGCTGCATTTGCTGACTTAAAATCAAATTTAATTTCATTGATAATATCGGCAATCTTAGAAAAATGGATTGGTTCTTTATAATTTTTCAAAACTAAGTAAATCTTATCATTGATAGTCTTTGGCTTAATTTCTCTCCAGTTGTGAACACCCCAATGACCAAATTCATTTTGGGCAATTTTTCGAGATGATCTCAAAACTGAATATAAAACTTTGTTGTTGTTAATTATGTCATGTGACTCTTTAAAAAACCTAGACTTCAGAACCTTGGCAGTATTCAAACTGTTTTCCCTTTTCAATTTTTCTTCGTGTTCTTTAAATTTCTCTAAGCTTTTTGTTAAGTCAATCAAATCATCAGTATTGTGTACCTTTTCAGATTCAGCAATCTTGTTGTGAATTTCTTCAGCTAATTCCTCAAGATAATTAATCTTTTGGTATTTTAATTTGTATAATTCTTTGAAATGTTTGGAATTCAAAACTTCCTCAAACTCTTGGTGTAGTAATTTGGTAATCAAGAAATTGATATAGTTCTTGTGAATTTCTTCATCAGCAATATCAAGATTGATAGATGATAATGAATAACCCACTAAAACCTCCATCAAAAACTCTTTTTCCATCATACCACCATGTTCCTCTAACAATTGGAAAATGATTTTTTTCAAACTGGAAATATAATTATCCAAGTTTTTTAAACTCTGCAATCTTTTGATACTAGATGTTTCGATCTGTCTAATTCTCTCACGAGTTAAATTATGAACAGTACCGATCTTTTCTAGAGTTTCTTTTTCGGCATTACGAAGACCGTAACGTCGCAACAACACATCCCTCTCCCTTTCAGAAAGTTCTTTGAACAGATTGTTGATAATCTCAATTGTATCTAGATTGTCGATAACCTCAGCTTTTTGCTTGTCGATTATTTGATCTAGGATAGATAATCCTTCCATATATTTTTGCATTCTCAAGGCACGGGGAGCTTGCAAAGTTAAATAAATAAAATAAAAAATTTCAAAATGTAAGAGTTGACTTTTAAACAACTTTCATAAGTTTCCAATAATATAGCATAAAATTTTGGATTAGTCAAGTGTATTTAGCTCATTTTGCCAGCTAAACAAATTTGGCGAAAAATAAGCTAATTTTAGCAATAAATTTTTAGAATCCAAGGTACTGAATTTCCTCATGCAATTGAATTTTGTATTTGTCGCGAACTTTTTGTTTGACAAAACTAATCAAGGTTATTACATCTTTGGCGCTTGCATCACCAGTGTTGACGATGAAATTGGCGTGCTCTAGGCTAATTTTGGCACCGCCAATCTTCTTGCCACGTAAATCAAGCTGATCAATCACCCATCCGGCGGCAATTTTGTTATTTTTAATTATGCCCTTCTCCGTGGCAGTCTCGTATAGGTCTATATTCTCTGCCTTGATAAAATCAGCGTCAAAGTTTTTAAAAACAGAACCGGCGCTAGGTAGTCTTGGCTGTGTCTTGCCTCGGTGTTCAATATATTTGCCAACTAATTCCTGTATCTCACCTTGTTCGCCCTTTTTTAATTTTAAAAATATTTTCCAGATAATATATTTTCTTTCCTCTTCCTTGAAGATGCTATCACGATAGGCAAATAGACAATCTTTACTGCTTAATATCTCCATTTTATTTTTTTCTAGGTTAAAAACTTCTACTATTTCTACAGTATCAGCAATTTGTCCGCCAAAAGCACCGGCATTGCCGCGAACGGCGCCTCCAATTGAACCCGGAATACCAGCCGCCCACTCTAGGCCAGACAAGGATTCTTTGGTGGCCATAGTCACAGCTTTGGAAAGGCTAGCGCCAGCTCCACATTCCAATCTGTCACCGCGCATAATTAAATCATTATTTTGCAGGCGAATAACTACTCCATCAAAAACGTCATCATTAAATAAAACATTGCTACCACCTGCCAAGATTAACCATTTTAATTTTTCCGCCTCAATCCAGGCAAAAACATCTTTTAATTCCGTATCGTCGCCCACCTCAACATAAAAACGAGCAATGCCACCGATTTTAAAAGTAGTGTAATTATTTAATTTTATATTTTCTTGAATGTTCATAATGTTATTTTTTCTCCGTCATCCCCGCGAAGGCGGGGATCCAGGTACCTAGTATCTTATTTTCAGTATAAGGATAATTAAAATTTAAAATGTATTTATTATTATCAATATTTTTATTAAGACGAGTTTCTATAGTTATGTACCCAAGGTCAGTGGCGCCTGGATCCCCGCCTTCGCGGGGATGACGCCATTGGTGTCATTTTCTAAAACTGAACTCACAGCCACAATATGTTTGTCTGTATAAATTTAATTCCTTGGTAAGCTGGCATGATTTTTTAAAACCATCACCCTTTTTAAAATCTTCCTCTAAATATTTAATGCCGTATTTATTAGCCAACTCTAAACCTATACGATTGATGCGCTCAGCGTCTTTGTGTGGACTAGTGGTTAGTGTTGTCCCAAAATAATCAAAGCCCAACTCTTTTGCCTTTTGTGCTACCGCCTCTAGACGATCATGGTAACAAACGGTACAGCGCTTCCCCTTCTCTGGCTCTTTTTCTAATCCCTTTACCATTTCCAACCATGTTGTATGATCATAATCAGCGATAATCATTTCATATTTATATTTTTCCGCAATTCGCTTCGCCTCCTCTAGGCGTTTGTCATATTCGGCGCTTGGCCAAATATTTGGATTGTAAAAATATAAAACAATTTGCGCAAAATCATTTTTCAAAACGTCAATTATGTAGGCACCGCAGCCCACACAGCAAATCTGCATTAATATTCTAGGCTTTTCTGGTTCGGGCATAAAAATAAATTACAAAGAATAAAGAACCGGTGGCCCCGGCGTAAAAATCATATAAAGAAACTGACCTTGTGGGTAAAAATGATTGCACGACTTCACCAAGCGCGGCATATAAAAAACCTAGCGCGATGCTGATAAAATAAATGACGCGGTTTTTATATTCATCTATGAACGCATAAATTAATAAAAAAGAAAAAACACCAAACATTAGAAAGTGCGCTATCTTGTCGATTCCGATGTAATTATCAACAATGTCGCTCGTAATCGGCGCCATTGGTATTGTTAATAATAAAAAGACGAAAATCGTCCATATGATAAGGAGGTGTTTCTTCATAAAGAATTTTTAATAACTTTCTTATCAATATATCGAAAAAATAAAACTAATGACAACATGAATAATACCAGAAAACCAATTGTCAGAACTTTGCCCAGACTTTGCAAAAAGAGTGCGCTTATTCCAAACATGGTTGAAATTAAATAATAAAACAAAACAGTTTTGACTGGTGATAGACCTAAGTCTATCAGGCGAAAGTGCAAATGTTTTCGGTCGGCAAATTTAAAAGGATTTTTACCTTCGCGTAAGCGTCGAATAATTATCCAGAGAACATCCATAATCGGGATGCCCATCACTAATAAAGCAATGGCTATTTTGCCACCAGAGATGATTGCCAAAACTCCCAACGCGTATCCAAGAAATAAGGAAGCCCCTTCGCCCAGAAAGATCTTCGCTGGATGCCAATTCAAAAGTAAAAAACCAAAACTAGCCGCCGATAAAATTAAAGATGCGAAGCCGATGTCCGGTTGGTAGTATTTTGTCGTCATCGTAAAGAGGAAAATAATAAACGCGCCAATGCCCACCACGCCTGAAACTAAACCATCAACACCATCCAAAAGCTTGGTGGTGTACATCATGCCCATTAACCAAATGAAAAGAAAAATATTGGAAAGTAATTTATTGAAATATAAATAACCACCAAAGGGATTACTCATTTTACTAATCTCAATACCGCCAAGCAGAACTAAAATAATGGCCAGAACAGGAAAGATAAATTGCGTACCCGCCTTCATGCGATATTTGTCATCAAGAAAGCCACCAATCATTAGAATAATCCCACCAGCAAAAAAACCTAACCAATGATGAATATTTAGATTGCCGGCCAAAATCTTATCTTGATTCAAGAATAACATCATAAAGAAAACCAAAAAAATCCCCAAGCCCCCCATAAGTGGTACGGGGTTGGGATGTTTTTTCCGATCCTCATCTGGCTTATCAACAAAATTAAATTTCAGGGCAATTTTCCTGATCATTAAAACTGTAATAAAAGACAAAAAAGTGGTAATAATAAAGTAAAAAATATACTGCATTTGTTTTTATAAACTCATTTTTTATAAGGCCACGCCCTTTTCAACTTCAATCTTAGCAGATTCATCCAAAACTACAACATCTCGCCTTTTAAGTTCTCCGGCGAGGATTTTATTGGCAATTGCATCCTCGACTCTTTGCTGTATAACACGACGCAATGGACGAGCGCCAAACTTCGGGTCATAACCCTCTTGGGCGAGTTTCATGACGCCACCTTGTTGCACGCGAAAGCCAATTCCCTTTTCATGCAGCATTGATTCAATTTGTTTTAACATAATATGAGCAATCTGTACTATATTTTGCATGCTAAGTGGTTCAAAAACAATCACGCCGTCAAAACGATTGATAAATTCTGGACGCATAACCTTATTTAGATGTTCATCAATTAAGACTCTTCTAATCTCTTCAATGTCGATGCCGTTAAAAATTGAATCTTGGATATAGGACGCGCCGGCATTAGAGGTGGCAATAATAATACTGTTGGTAAAATCAATTGTGCGACCCTGTCCATCAGTTAAACGACCATCATCTAGTACTTGTAAAAATAAATTCAAAATATCAGGATGCGCTTTTTCCAATTCGTCTAAAAGAATTAGAGAGAATGGTAATTTGCGCACTTTTTCCGTGAGGTAGCCGTTGACACCGTCAGTGTTGCCAATCATTTTATCCACTGAATCAGGATGTTGGTATTCGCTCATGTCAATTCTAATCATGTACGCCTCATCACCAAAATAAACATCGGCAATTGTTTTGGCTAACTCAGTCTTGCCTACGCCCGTCGGTCCCAGGAATAAGAAATTAGCAATCGGCCTTTTATTTTCGCGTAGTTCGGTGCGGGCACGACGTAAACTAGCTGACACCTTTTCAATTGCCTCATTTTGACCAATCATTCGTTCGTGCATTTTTTCTTCTAGGTGTAATAATTCTTTACCTTCACTGATAGTGATTTTGGTTAATGGAATTTTGGTTATTTCCGATACGGTGCGGGCCACATCATTTTCCACAATTTTTGTTATGCCCTCCCTAACTTGCCCAGTGTTAACCGCGGTCATATTAAGAATATTAATCGCCTTTTCTGGTAAATAGCTATCATGAATATAGCGCTGAGATAGACTAATTGCTTTTTCAATAGCACCATAAGAAAAATAGACCTTATTATGAGACTCAATGGCACCAATTTTACTTTCGACAATTTGAATTGCCTGATCACCTTCCGGTTCTTCGATAATAATTTTCTTCATTGCGCGACCCAGTGTCTTGCGTTCAATGTACTTGGTATAATTGTCACTTCCAGCCGTAGCTAAACAGTAAATATTGCGTCTTTCAATTTCATTGGCCAAAACTTCTGACAAATCCAAGCTGCCACCTTCGCCACTACTAATTCCAATCAGGTGTTCTATGTCATAAACACATAAAACGATATTGCCTGAACTAATTACCTCATCAAGGATTGACAACATTCTCCCCTCGGCCTGCGCTGGCGTTGCCCCACTGATAATTCGCGAAGCATCGATCTCAACCAGGCGCATGTCACGCATAAACGATGGCACATCTTCACGCACCATCCGCTCAGCCACACCTCCGACAATGGTTTTCTTACCCACGCCGGTGGCACCGACTAAAATAACACCGTTATTACCGCCTTCAAAAGTTGAAAAAATATTATCCAATTCCTCTTCACGCGCAACGCAAAATTCCAAACGACCATACGCGGAGACCAGTGTTAAGTCATAGCCAAAGCTATCTAAAATAGGCGTTGCAATTGCGGTGTAGGATCGATTCATACTCGTCTTAGGCTTTAGATGAGCCTTCTTTTGATAGATATTATAATTTTCAATCATTTTTTCATTAATATGAAACCATAATACTACATTAAAAATCTTCTCAGCTGTAATCTCAAACTCCAAAAACAATTCCTTTAAATACTCGTCCTTACTTATCAATGCTGTTAAAAGATTGCTGACAGAAACATGTTTTTGTCTAAATGAAATCGCCTCCAAGTAAGCACTAATCAAAACTTCTTTTGTTTCATTGGATAAATCACAGGATTGCGCATCTGATTCTATTTTGAGTAAATAGTTTTTTATTTTTTCAATCAAGTTGTTAAGGTTTGTGTCTAGTCGTGATAAAATTGCCACAACTTCATTATCACTCAGCGCAGCAAAAAATAAATGCACGGGATTAACCTCGGCATTGCCAAGTTTGATTGCCAGTAAAAAAGCATCTTCAATTACCTTAAAAATCTTTTCATCAAAACCGTGTGAGACCTCAACTCTAATTTCGCTTCCAGATTTTACCAACTCAGCCCAATTGTCTGGTAATCGTCTAGTATTAGTTCGGTCTTCGTATTCGGTTTTTTCAATACGTCTACGCTTACGTGATTCCTCGCTAACTCGAAAAAAGATAAACATCCCAGCAATAACACCAATCCAGAAAATCAAAATCAAGGGGTGTTGCTTATTCCAAAAGAAATAATCAGTAAGAGTTTGTGTATTTAGTGAAACAAAATAAAGCCAGATTGCTAAAGTTGCGACTCCAGTCAAAAAAACAACATATGCAATCAAGTTTAGGAAGAAATTTAATTTACGTCGCGCAAAATCTAATTGGATAACTGCTTTACTTAGTCCGAGTTTCCAATAATAAAATTTACCAAAACTAAAAAATCCCAAGCCCATGCCCATACAACTTGAGCATGCGAAGCCGAGTTTATTCTTGCCCGAGCCATTGCAAACGGGACAGACGATAAATTGTTCTTCTTTATTGGGCATTAGTAAATATTAGAGAAATATTGGGATAAATTTGATAAACAATTTCATAAAAAACAAAAAACGGTAAAGCCACCCAAAGCAGGATAAAAACAAAAGACACTAAAGTATAAAAAAGCATAAACAAAGAGCGAAAAATAATTTGCACCATGCGCATAAATACGCTAATTAGGCGCCCTGATATGTCTGTTTGCCCATACATCGGTCGAAAAATATTCTTGATCCAGATAAATACACCAAGAGATCTTTGTTTATCACGCAAAAAATTAAGATTTTTCTTGACTATCATTAATAACCCAAGGCTATACCACCAAAGGGGAAAATACAAAATACTCTGCAAAAATTCTAAAATTATTTTGCCACTGTATAGTAAAGTGTCATTATTTTTCATATTACCAATATTATAACATATTTTGACTAATTATAAAAAACATTTTATTAAATAAAAATAGCTAAAATTAGCTAAGTTAAAAAATGGTAAAATACTTGACAGAAGTTATCCACCCTGATATACTATAATCATAAATAATTACACAAAGTCTTTGTGAAAATACAAAGGTCTTTTTATTTTAATATAATGTAAATCTATTATTTATGAGCACCGACCCGTCCTTTACCGGGAATTTGCAAGTAATATTTAAGAATTCATTAGTTAGACCAATCATATGGCACATAAAAAAGCTGGTGGCTCCAGTCGTAACGGCCGCGATTCCGCAGGTAAACGCCTAGGTACAAAACTTTCCGGTGGACAATTTGCAAAAGCTGGTTCAATCATTGTTAGACAAAGAGGCACCAAGATTCATCCAGGTACAAATGTTCAAATAGGAAAAGATGACACTTTATTTTCTCTTGTTCAAGGTATTGTTAAATTTTCAACTAAAAAAGTTCGTAAATTCAATAACCAATTGAAGAGCACAAAATTTGTCAGCGTTGAAGCTATCTAAAATTTTTTCAGATAAAAAAGCAGTTCGATATGAACTGCTTTTTTTGTGGTAAAAAAATACCCCACGCGTTATTTTGCGTGGGGGTTGATTCTTTTAGACAATAATTAAAATATTCTTTTCCTTGATTGCCAAATTTAACTTCTCAAAGTTTTGAGGATTTTCTACGCTATTCTTTTCAGCAAGACACTGACGAACAGATGACTCGACGCTTGCCCGCCATCTTCTTTTTTTGTCGGCGACAAACAATCCATCAGGGCCTTGAAAAAAAGTTGGGTAATTACCGTCTAAATTCATCTTGCCATAAACATAGAATTTAATTCCCTCGACATTAAAAGTTGCCACAACATCAGCACTTCCAGTTTTATCTAGGCAGAATTTTTTATTAGCCCGTGTAATAGAATTAAGGCGCTCCTGCTTGGTTTGGAAAACAACGGGCGCGACAACCGGCGGTAATTCAACCACTGCATCCTTTTGCACATCGTCTTTACTTCCTGACTTGTGCGACATGCACATGGCCACTTGCTCGCTTGTTTCGATTTTTTCACCTTTAATTGTCGGAACATTCTGGAGTCTGTTTCGGAACAATATCTGTGCAAGTCCACCAATGGTAAAACACACCGTTATTGCCAACAGAGCAATTAATCCAGGCTTACGCCTCACTGGGTTATTGTTTACTCCTTCTGTCTCAGTAGAAATTGTCTCCGGCGTCGTAAGAACTGTTGACTCTAGACGAGGTTTGTAAATCTCAATCCAAGCACCCTGGGCATCAACACCATCTTTATCATAACGACTATTAGCAACTTCGAGGTTGCTATCGGGAAGTTTTTCAAATGAAACAACGCCCCTCAATACACCAATGACTGCCTGACCACGTTCCTCTGCCAACTCTTTGTTTTTTTTAATACTGCCGACTTTGTTCGTCCGAACATAAATCCGAACAAAACGCCCATCGGGCAAAGTGTTGAGCCGAATAATCTCGTGCCCCATTTTACCGGTCAGATCTGCCTTCCCAAGGGGAAATTCCCCTAAATCAATATGCTCCTCAATTTCCCACTTACCGTTATCAAGCGCTAAAACACTTGATGCTAAACACAGCGACATTGCCATAAATAAAAAGAACATTTTCATCTTCATCGTGTTACCTCCTTCTTTGTTGTTTGTAGACGCACTTTTGCGCGTCCGATGAATTGAATATATTAGTATATTTATCTGATTTTGTCAATACTGGTTCTCGATTTTAAAAAAATGTTAAAAAAATTAGCTAAAAATACAAAAAACCTCGCTTATTAAACGAGATTTTAATTATTTGAAGATTTTATTTAAATAATATTTGCAGGATTAAAACCAAGACAGAACCTACGAGAAAACTTGGTAAATATTTTAACTTCTTCCCCTTTTGGCTCATAACCTCTGGTAGTAATTCCCAAAATGAAATATAGAGCATGACACCAGCGGTGGCGCTGATAATAAGACCGAGTAAAAAACCAGAGATGTTTTTAAAGAAATAATAAGTTAATAAAAAACCGGCAATAGTTGGAATGACGGTTAAAAAAGTTAGTAAAAATGATTTAAATTTTTTTCCAGTTGAGTAATAAAGTGGCGCAGCCACACAGATTGCTTCTGGAATATCATGAATAGCAATAGCGAGAGCAATTAAGATAGAGAAATTAAAACCTGGTAGAGCGCCGATGCCGATAGCGATACCTTCTGGTAGATTGTGAATAAAAATA